>Ga0157371_10000142_pt1 | contig 103825 bp, 86 predicted proteins | sample C45metaG_FD_113462 | JGI IMG/M metagenome (GOLD analysis project Ga0157371, IMG submission 113462) | Corn rhizosphere microbial communities from Kellogg Biological Station, Michigan, USA - C4-5 metaG | ecosystem: Host-associated > Plants > Roots > Rhizosphere > Soil | place: USA: Michigan...
CAACGCCTCGCGCAACCTGCTGCCGAGCGGGATGCGCAGCATGCCGACCTACAAGAAGGTCAACCCGTCCCAGGCGCCGATCATGGTGCTGTCGCTGACCTCCGATGTGCTGGAAAAAGGCCAGCTCTACGATCTGGCCTCGACGATTCTGTCCCAGAGCCTGTCCCAGGTGCAGGGCGTGGGCGAAGTGCAGATCGGCGGCAGTTCGTTGCCGGCGGTACGTATTGAACTCGAACCCCAGGCGCTCAACCAGTACGGTGTGGCCCTGGACGATGTACGCAACACCATCGCCAACGCCAACGTGCGCAGGCCCAAAGGCTCGGTCGAAGACAGCCAGCGGCTGTGGCAGGTTCAGGCCAACGATCAGCTGGAAAAAGCCAAGGATTACGAGTCGCTGATCATCCACTACGCGGACGGCGCGGCATTGCGCCTCAAGGACGTGGCCAAGGTCAGCGACGGCGTCGAGGACCGCTACAACAGCGGTTTCTTCAATAACGACGCAGCGGTATTGCTGGTGATCAACCGCCAGGCCGGCGCGAACATCATCGAGACGGTCAACGAGATCAAGGCTCAGCTCCCGGCGTTGCAAGCCGTGCTGCCGGCCAGCGTCAAGCTGAATCTGGCGATGGACCGTTCGCCGGTGATCAAGGCGACCCTGCACGAAGCGGAAATGACCCTGCTGATCGCTGTGGCGCTGGTAATTCTGGTGGTGTTCCTGTTTCTCGGCAATTTCCGCGCTTCGCTGATTCCGACCCTGGCAGTGCCGGTGTCGCTGGTCGGCACCTTTGCGGTGATGTACCTCTACGGGTTCTCGCTGAACAACCTGTCGCTGATGGCGCTGATCCTGGCGACCGGGTTGGTGGTGGACGATGCCATCGTGGTGCTGGAAAACATCTCCCGGCACATCGATGAGGGCGTGCCGCCGATGAAGGCCGCGTACCTTGGGGCGCAGGAAGTCGGCTTCACCTTGCTGTCGATGAACGTCTCGCTGGTAGCGGTATTCCTGTCGATCCTGTTTATGGGCGGGATCATCGAAAGCCTGTTTCGCGAGTTTTCCATCACGCTGGCGGCGTCCATCGTCGTGTCGCTGGTGGTTTCCCTGACGCTGACGCCGATGCTCTGCGCGCGCTGGTTGAAGCCGCACACGCCGGGCCAGGAGAATCGTTTGCAGCGCTGGAGCCAGCGCGCCAACGAGTGGATGGTCGGCAAATACGCGACCAGCCTCGACTGGGTGCTGCGTCATCGTCGACTGACGTTGCTCAGTTTGTTGCTGACAGTTGGCGTTAACATCGCTCTGTATGTCGTTGTTCCTAAAACATTTATGCCTCAGCAGGATACCGGTCAACTGATCGGTTTCGTGCGCGGCGATGACGGTTTGTCGTTCAGCGTCATGCAGCCGAAGATGGAAACCTTTCGCCGCGCCGTTCTCAAAGACGACGCGGTGGAAAGTGTCGCCGGCTTCATTGGCGGCACCAACGGCACCAATAACGCCTTCATGCTGGTGCGTCTGAAACCGATCAAGGAACGCAACATTTCTGCGCAGAAGGTGATTGAACGTCTGCGCAAGGAAATGCCCAAGGTGCCTGGCGCGCAATTGATGCTGATGGCTGACCAGGATCTGCAGTTCGGCGGCGGTCGCGAGCAAACCACGTCGCAATATTCCTACATCCTGCAAAGCGCCGACCTTGGCGAGTTGCGCGAGTGGTATCCCAAAGTCGTGACAGCCTTGAAGGCGTTGCCGGAACTGACGGCGATTGACGCCCGTGAGGGGCGTGGGGCGCAACAGGTGACGCTGATTGTCGATCGCGATCAGGCCAAGCGCCTGGGCGTCGACATGAACATGGTCACCGCCGTGCTGAACAATGCCTACAGCCAGCGGCAGATTTCGACGATTTACGACAGCCTCAACCAGTATCAGGTGGTGATGGAGGTCAATCCGAAATACGCCCAGGACCCGATCACCCTCAAGCAGGTGCAGGTGATCACTGCTGACGGTGCGCGGATTCCGCTTTCAACCATCGCTCATTACGAAAACAGCCTGGAAGACGACCGCGTCAGCCATGAAGGCCAGTTCGCATCTGAGAGCATTGCCTTCGACATGGCCGAAGGCGTGACGGTGGAGCAGGGCACAGCGGCCATCGAGCGGGCGATTGCCCGGCTCGGCATGCCGGAAGACGTGATCGCGAAAATGGCCGGCACCGCCAACGCCTTCGCCGCCACCCAGAAGAGCCAGCCGTTCATGATTCTCGGCGCGCTGGTGGCGGTGTATCTGGTGTTGGGTGTGCTGTATGAAAGCTATATCCACCCGCTGACCATTCTGTCGACGCTGCCGTCGGCCGGGGTCGGCGCGTTGCTGTCGATCTATGCGCTGGGCGGTGAGTTCAGCCTGATTTCGCTGCTCGGGCTGTTCCTGCTGATCGGCGTGGTGAAGAAAAACGCCATTCTGATGATTGACCTGGCGCTGCAACTGGAACGGCACCAGGGCCTGACGCCGCTGGAATCGATCCGCAGCGCCTGCCTGCAACGTCTGCGACCGATTCTGATGACCACCCTGGCGGCGATCCTCGGCGCGTTGCCTTTGCTGCTGAGCCGCGCCGAAGGTGCGGAAATGCGTCAGCCGCTGGGTCTGACCATCATTGGCGGGCTAATTTTCAGCCAGGTGTTGACCCTTTACACCACCCCGGTGGTTTACCTCTACCTCGACAAACTGCGCCATCGCTTCAACAAATGGCGTGGCGTGCGTACCGATGCTGCTCTGGAAACTCCGCTATGACTGACCGATCGCTTATCAATCTGGCCACCCCGTTGGCGGCGGCCCGGGGCTCGCGTCTGCTGAGCCTGACGCTGTGCGTGGCGATGCTCAGCGCTTGCGCTGTCGGCCCGGACTACCAGCGTCCGCCCGCCGCAACGCCGGTACAATACAAGGAAGCGGCAGGCTGGCGTCAGGCCAAGCCCAGCGATTCCCTGGCGCGCGGCGCCTGGTGGGAGTTGTATGGCGACCGGCAGCTCAATGGCCTGATCGAAAAACTCAACAGTTCCAACCAGACCGTGGCCCAGTCCGAAGCCCAGTACCGTCAGGCCCAGGCGTTGGTGCGCAGTGCTCGGGGCGCGTTTTTTCCGACGGTGGACCTGACCGTCAGTAAAAGCCGCTCCAGCCAAGGCACCGGCAGCAGCAATTCGAGCCTGACCAGTTCCTCCAGCGGCATTCGTGACACCTACACCGCGCAGGCCGGTGTCAGTTGGGAAGCCGACATATGGGGCAAGTTGCGCCGGGGCCTCGAAGCTGACACGGCGAATGCCCAGGCCAGTTTTGCCGACCTGGCGGCGATGCGCCTGAGCCAGCAATCGGAGTTGGTGCAAAATTACCTGCAATTGCGGGTGATCGACGAGCAGAAGCGCCTGTTGGAAGCGACCGTCGAAGCCTATCAACGCTCGCTGAAAATGACCGAAAACCAATACCGCGCCGGTGTTTCCGGCAAGGACGCGGTGGCCCAGGCGCAGACTCAACTCAAAACCACCCAGGCGGACATGGTCGACCTGATCTGGCAGCGTGCCCAGTTCGAGAACGCGATTGCCGTACTCATCGGGCTGCCACCTGCCGAGTTCACCTTGGCCGAGACCAAGGACATCCCGGCGTTGCCCGAAGTGCCGTTGAGCCTGCCTTCTCAGTTGCTTGAGCGCCGCCCGGACATTGCTGCCGCGGAGCGTTCGGTGATGGCGGCCAACGCCAACATCGGCGTGGCCAAGGCCGCGTACTACCCGGACCTGACCCTGAGCATGAATGGCGGCTACAGCAGCAGCACCTTTTCCAACTGGATCAGCTTGCCGAACCGCTTCTGGTCGGTCGGGCCGCAGTTGGCCATGACCCTGTTCGACGGCGGCCAGCGTTCCGCTGAAGTCGATCGCAGTGAAGCGGCCTACGACGAAACCGTGGCCAAGTACCGCCAGACCGTGCTCGATGGTTTCCGCGAGGTGGAAAACTATCTGGTACAGCTCAAGGTGCTGGAGGACGAAGCGGGCGTGCGTCAGGAAGCGCTGGATGCGGCGCGTGAGTCATTGCGCCTGATCCAGAACCAGTACAAGGCCGGGCTGATTGCGTATCTGGATGTGGTGGTGGTTCAGGCCACGGCATTGAATAACGAACGCAACGTGCTGAGTTTGTTGCAGAGCCGCCTGATCGCCAGTGTGCAGTTGATCGCGGCGCTGGGCGGTGGCTGGGACGGGCAGCTTCAGGTCAGCGATAAGGATTGATCCGGCGGGTCTTGATCGTTCCCACGCACAGCTCTGGCATGGGACGCGGAGCGTCCCTGGCAGCATTCCCACGCAGAGCGTGGGAACGATCGGCAAGGGGCGGCGATGATTTATCAAACAAGCGTTTCATCGGGTTGATGGCCATTTGACCATTATTGTCAGTGCGTTCTTTTGCGCAATCAGTACAATCGCCGGATTTGCCAAGCCGAGAACGGAAGCAGTACGGCAGGGCGATTGCGAGAAGCCACATGCTCATCGGTAGCTATTCACCCACGCTGGTCATCATTTCACTCTGTGTCGCGATTCTCGCTTCCTATACCGCGCTCGACCTGACCGAGCGCATTGCCACGGCCAAGGGGCGGGCCGTGTTCCTGTGGACCGCAGGTGGCGCCTTGGCCATGGGTGTTGGCGTCTGGTCGATGCACTTTATCGGCATGCTCGCGTTCACCTTACCCATCGATCTGGGGTATGACTTCGTCCTGACGGCCCTGTCGCTGTTGACCGCGATCCTCTCCTGCGGCTTTGCCTTGTGGCTGGTCAGCCAACCGCGCCTGCCTGCCTGGCAACTGGGGTTCGGCGCATTGATCATGGGCGCGGGGATCAGCGCCATGCATTACACCGGCATGGCCGCCATGCGCATGCAACCGGGTATCGATTACGACCCGACGCTGTTCAGTGCGTCGCTGCTGATCGCTGTCGGCGCATCCGGCGCGGCGTTGTGGATTGCCTTCCGCCTGCGTCAGCACACACCGTATGTGGGCCTGTTGCGCGCCGGTGCCGCAGTCATCATGGGCTTGGCCATCGTCGGCATGCACTACACCGCCATGGCCGCAGCGCGTTTCCCGGATGGCAGCTACTGTGGCGCCGCGATCACGGGCTTGAACGGCAAAGGCCTGGACAATCTGGTGCTGATCACCACGCTGGCGGTGTTGAGCATCGCGTTGCTGACGTCGGTGCTGGATGCGCGCCTTGAAGCGCGCACCGCCGACCTCGCGCGCTCCCTGACGGAAGCCAATCGCGAGCTGACCCAATTGGCCCTGCATGACACCCTGACCGGTTTGCCCAATCGCATGTTGCTCGCCGACCGCATCGAGCAAGCCATGTCCAAGGTGAACGAGCAGGGCGGTTGTTTTGCGCTGATGTTCATCGACCTGGATGGCTTCAAACCGGTCAACGACGCCTTCGGTCACCACATGGGCGATCAGTTGCTGCGTGAAGTCGGCCTGCGCCTGCGCGAGGATTTGCGTAGCCAGGACACCCTGGCGCGAATCGGTGGCGATGAGTTTGTGCTATTGGTGCGGCTCAGCGAGCCGAACGATGCATTGGACCTGGCGGCTCGGCAGGTCGCGCTGATCGGCAGTTCGTTCCGGGTCGCCGAACATGATTTGCAGATTTCTGCCAGTGTCGGCATTGCGCTGTTTCCGGGCAACGGCCAGACAGCCCAGGAATTGCTGATGAACGCCGACGCGGCGATGTACCACGCCAAGGGCGCCGGGAAAAACGGCTACAGCTTTTTCGATTGTTCGATGAACAGCAACGCGCGCATCCAGCTGCAATTGCTGCAGGATTTGCGCAACGCCCTCGATCAGCAACAGTTCAGCCTCTATTACCAACCCAAATTCGACGCCGGCAATGGTCGCCCGGTGGGCGCCGAGGCGCTGCTGCGCTGGGAGCACCCGACCCAGGGCATGCTGCTACCGGACAGGTTCATCGACCTTGCGGAAAAGACCGGGCTGATCATTCCCATCGGTGAATGGGTGCTGAACGAAGCCTGTCGTCAGATGCGCGAGTGGTATGTGCAGGGCTATACCGACTGGCGCATCGCGGTGAATCTATCGGCGTTGCAGTTCTGCCACAAGGGCCTGGTCAATAGCGTCTCCAAAGCCTTGGCGACCCATCAGCTGCCGGCGAACAGCCTGACCCTGGAAATCACTGAAACCACCGCCATGAGCGACGCCGACGCGAGCATGACGGTGCTTCAGGAACTCTCGGAAATGGGCGTCGACCTGTCGATCGATGACTTTGGCACCGGCTACTCGAGTTTGATGTACCTCAAGCGCCTGCCGGCCAACGAGCTGAAGATTGACCGCGGTTTTGTCCGCGATCTGGAACACGACAGCGACGATGCGGCCATTGTGTCGGCCATCGTCGCCCTCGGTCAGGCGTTGGGCCTGCGTATTGTTGCCGAAGGCGTGGAGACCGGCGTGCAGCAGGATTTCCTGACCCAATTGGGCTGCGACTCGTTGCAGGGTTACCTGTTGGGGCACCCGCTGCCCGCGGATCGCTTCATGATCGACATCCATCGCGGGGAACAACGGGCTGTCGGTTGAAGAGCCATGTGATTGATGTGAGCCCATGCAAAAGCCGGCAATGGCGGTTATTCTTGGCCCCGACTGCTTAGGTTTGTTAGGGGACACTCACATGGACAAAGTCATTCTCATCACTGGCGGCAGCCGTGGCATCGGCGCCGCAACCGCGCTGTTGGCCGCCGCGCAAGGCTATCGAATCTGTATCAACTATCAGTCCGACGAAGCGGCTGCGCAACGTGTGCTGGAGCAAGTCCGCGCGCTGGGCGCCCAAGCCATTGCGGTACGCGCCGACGTCAGCATCGAAGATGAAGTGATCGGCTTGTTCCACCGGGTGGACACCGAACTGGGCCGGGTCACCGCGCTGGTGAACAATGCCGGCACGGTGGGGCAAAAGTCCCGTGTCGACGAAATGTCCGAATTCCGCATTCTCAGAACCCTTAAAACCAACGTCCTGGCACCGATTCTCTGCGCCAAGCACGCGGTCCTGCGCATGTCGCCCAAGCATGGCGGGCAGGGTGGCAGCATCGTCAACGTGTCTTCGGTGGCCTCGCGCCTGGGCTCGCCCAATGAATACGTGGACTACGCGGCATCGAAAGGTGCGCTGGACAGCTTCACCATCGGCCTGTCCAAAGAGGTGGCGGGCGAGGGCATTCGCGTCAACGCGGTGCGTCCGGGGTTTATCTACACCGACTTCCATGCACTCAGCGGTGACCCGGACCGGGTCAGCAAGCTCGAATCGGCCATTCCGATGGCTCGCGGTGGACGCCCGGATGAAGTGGCGGAGGCGATTATCTGGTTGCTGTCGGACAAGGCGTCGTATGCGACCGGGACCTTTGTGGATCTCGGTGGTGGCCGTTAACAGGCTCGTTCCCACGCTCTGCGTGGGAAAGATGATTGTCAGAATGACCGCACAATCCGCCCCAGCGTCTCCATCGCCTTCTCCGACTCCTCGGTCCACGGGCTCCCGTAATTCAGGCGGATACAGTTCCTGAACCGCTGGGTCGGTGAAAATATCGGCCCCGGCGCGATGCTGATGCCCTGCGCCAGTGCCATCTGAAACAGTTTCAACGAATCCATCTGCGCCGGCAGCTCCAGCCACAAGAAGTAGCCGCCGGCCGGTTGGCTGACGCGTGTCTGCGCCGGAAAGTAGCGGGCAATGGCGGCGAGCATGGCGCTTTGCTGTTCTTCCAGGGCGTAACGCAGTTTACGCAGGTGCCGGTCGTAGCCACCGTGTTGCAGGTAGTCGGCGATGGCCGCCTGGGCCGGCATCGAGGCGCACAGCGAAGTCATAAGTTTGAGCCGTTCGATTTTTTGCGCATAACGCCCGGCGGCGACCCAGCCGATGCGGTAGCCGGGGGCCAGGCTCTTGGCGAACGAACCGCAGTGCATCACCAACCCTTCGGTATCAAATGCCTTGGCCGGTTTCGGCGCTTGCTGGCCGTAATAGAGTTCGGCGTAGACGTCGTCCTCGATCAGTGGCACTTGGTGGCGGCGCAATAATTCGACCAGTTCCTGCTTCTTGGCCTCGGGCATGGTCGCGCCCATGGGATTCTGGAAACTGGTCATGCACCAGCACGCCTTGATCGGATGGCGTTCGAGGGTTTGCGCGAGCACGCCAAGGTCGATGCCGTCCCGTGGGTGCACCGGAATTTCGACGGCTTTGAGCTTCAGCCGTTCGAGGATTTGCAGGCAGGCATAGAACGCCGGTGCTTCGATGGCTACCAGGTCGCCGGGTTCGGTGACGGCTTGCAGGCACAGGTTTAAAGCTTCCAGCGCACCGTTGGTGATCAGCAGTTCTTCCATGGGCAGCATCAGCCCGCCAACCATGTAGCGCAGGGCAATTTGTCGGCGCAGTTGCGGGTTGCCCGGCGACATGTCGGTGACGACCATGCGCGGGTCCATGTCCCGGGCGGCGCTGGCCAGGGAGCGTGACAGTCGTTGCAGGGGGAACAGGGTCGGACTGGGGAACGCCGAACCGAAAGGCACTGTGGTCGGGTCCTTGATCGAGTCGAGCACCGAGAACACCAGTTCGCTGACGTCGACTTCGGTGGATTCGTTGACTTGGCTGCTGATCACCGGCTCCGAAAACGGGCTCGGCGCATGGGCGTTGACGAAGTAGCCAGAGCGCGGTCGGGCGCGGATCAGGCCCCGGCGTTCGAGCAGGTAGTAGGCCTGGAACACCGTGGACGGGCTGACCCCGTAGGTCTGGCTGGCGTAGCGCACCGACGGCACGCGCTGGCCGGGGCCAAGGACGCCGGAGCGGATCAGTTCAGCGATGTCGTCGGCGAATTTTTCGTAGCGTTTCATCAAGTGCCTGGATGTGATTCAGTCAGAAAAATCGAGGTGACTTCATCGCGAGCAAGCTCGCTCCCACAGGTATTGCAGTGTCCTTGTGGGAGCGAGCTTGCTCGCGAATGGCGCCCCGCAGTCTAAAGCCTTAACGGTTCATCGGTGCTACAAACCGGCTCTTCGCTTCGCTATAAACATCCGGCTCATCGCTGTCGACAATCTTGAAACTGATTGTCTGCGAACTGCTGCTCGGACGTTCTGCCAGCAGGGCCACCGACACCGGGACATCGACAATTTCACCCGGCGCCAGGCTCAGTTCGGTCTTGCCTTGCAGCTGGAAGCCGTCGCCCTCCACCAGGCTTAATTGATAGTCCTGACGCACCTGAGTCTTGTTGATGACTTTCAGGCTGTAGATGTTTTCGATCTGTCCCTGACTGTTTTCACGGAACAGACCGCGATCCTTGCTGACATCCAGCGACACCATCGGCCGTTCGACCAGAGCGAGGACGAGGGCGCCGATCATCACCAGCAGCACGGCGGTGTAACCGATCAACCGTGGCCGCAACAGGCGGGTCTTGCCACCTTGCAACTCACGCTCTGAGGTATAGCTGATCAGGCCGGGGGCGTAGCCCATTTTGTCCATGATCGAATCACAGGCGTCGATGCACGCCGCGCAGCCGATGCATTCCATCTGCAAGCCGTCGCGAATGTCGATCCCGGTCGGGCAGACCTGCACGCACAGCTGGCAGTCGATGCAATCACCGAGGCCGACGTCGGCCGGTTTCACTTCACGTTTGCGCGGGCCACGGTTTTCACCACGGGCCACGTCATAGGAAATGGTCAGGGTGTCCTTGTCGAACATCACACTCTGGAATCGCGCATACGGGCACATGTGCATGCACACCGCTTCACGCAGCCAGCCGGCATTGATGTACGTCGCCCCGGTAAAAAACAGCACCCAAAACAGGCTGATGCCGCCCATCTGCAAGGTCAGCATTTCTTCGGCCAAGGGCCGGATCGGCGAAGTAGCCGACAAAGGTCAGGCCCGTCAGCAGGCTGATCCCCAGCCACAAGGTGTGCTTGGCCGAGCGGCGCAGCAGTTTGTTCAGGCCCCACGGCGCGGCCTGCAGCTTGATGCGCTGGTTGCGCTCACCTTCGGTGATCTTCTCGCACCACATGAAAATCCAGGTCCACGAGCTCTGCGGGCAGGTGTAGCCGCACCACACCCGGCCGGCAAACACCGTGATCGCGAACAGGCCGAAGGCGGCAATGATCAGCAACGCGGAGAGCAGGATGAAGTCCTGCGGCCAGAAGGTCGCGCCGAAGATGTGGAATTTGCTTTCGGAAAGGTCCCAGAGCACCGCCTGACGATTGCCCCAGTTCAGCCACACGGTGCCGAAGAACAGCAAGAACAGACATCCGGCGCCGCTCAGGCGCAGGGTGCGGAACAGGCCGGTAAAGCTGCGGGTGTGAATCAGGTTGTCGCTGGACTTGGCCTTCATCTTTGGACGCGAAGGCTCATAGGTCTTGACTGGCGGGATGCTTTCTACGGTTCGGACGGGGATTCTATCGCTCATGGTCTGTCGCTCATCAGCCTCCATCAGGCATGAGCACTATGACCAGCGATCTGTTTGCATAACAGACTCAGGTATTGCAATAAAAAGCGGATCAGATGAACGCTGATGCGTTGCCTGCGACAACTTGATGCACCCGGATCAACAGGACCCGGGCGCCTGTATCAGTCGCCTGCGGGACGTGTTGATGTGGGTCAGTCAAATCACCGAATCACTGTCGGTGGCCTTCAAATGCCTGCGACCGTCCACAGCGCCTGCTACGGTCAATGCGTCGGCTTCTGCTTCGGTGATGTAGACGCGCTGTCCTTCTAGATCCACCGCCGACATGGCTTTTTCCGAGTCGGTGATGATCGTGACGTCGGGGCACAGGCGAATTTCTTCACCATTTTCTGTAGTGAAAAAGCAGGTCTGGTTTTCGATGCGCACAGTCATGAAGGTGTCCTTTTCTCTGTAGGTTCTAAAGTGTTAGGGCGCAGCCGGGGATCATCGTTCGGTGCAACCGATTAATGGTCGATGCGGTCCATGCTCTAACGATCAATCACAAGGATTTGCACCATGAACGCCTGGTGGCATGAGGTTTGGGTGACGCTGCAAGCGGAGTTCGCCGACATTGGCGATGCATCGCAACTGACGCGCATCACCGTGCGGTTGCTGATTGCCGCGTTACTGGGCGGCATTCTTGGTTTTGAACGCGAGCAAAAGGGCAAGGCTGCAGGAGTGCGCACGCACATGCTGGTGGCATTGGGCGCGGCCTTGTTTGTGCTGGTGCCGCAGATGTCCGGGTCCCAGGCCGACGCCATGAGTCGGGTGGTGCAGGGTGTAATCGCCGGCATCGGTTTTCTCGGCGCCGGCACGATCCTGAAAAACCAGGAGGGCGACGAAGGCCATGTCAAAGGCCTGACCACCGCCGCCGGGTTGTGGATGACGGCGGCGATCGGGGTATCGGCCGGATTGGGGCGCGAGGCGACAGCGGTGCTCAGTACGTTGCTCGCGCTGGGGATTTTCAGTGTGATGCCCAAGGTCGTGAAAATGCTCGATCGGGATAAGGACGAGCAGGAGAGCCCCTAGTGTCGCCGATCATCACTCTGGCGTAACGATGACGGGTGGCATGGTCTCCGGAGGCTCTTCCCGAGGCGGTGGTGTGGTTCCCGGCGGCTCTTTTTCAGGCTCCGGTGCCGGGTCTGTCGGCGGGATGGTCGGCTGATCGATGTTCGGGTCCGGTGTCTCGGCGGGGATCGGAATACTCATGATTGAAGCCTCCTTGTGGTACATGGCGTAAGTCGTGCTTAAGTTTGTTGACCCACAGGTCACGGAATTGATTCCCGGTAAATGGGCGTGAACTTTTCCCCGCGCCTGTCGCTCGGAACCTAAGTGAGTTCATTCCGGAGCAGACAATTGCGTGTGAATGACAACCAGACACATGAGCGTCCATGGGGCGTAAAGGAGAGATGCTCGATGACTGCTGAAAAACCGACTGAGTTGAACTACAACCCGCACATGCCGCTGTCGCAGGCGCTGCTGCTGCCGCGCATCGCCATTGAAAACGTCATGCCGACCCTCGACGGTGGCCAATTCGCCGTCAAAGCGGTGGTGGGGCAAGACGTCGTGGTGACCAGCAAAGTGTTCGCCGACGGTCACGACAAATTGGCCGTCAGGGTTCGCTGGCAAGCCGATGGCGACGAGATCTGGCAAAGCGAGACCATGGCTGAGCTGGGCAACAACGGCTGGCAAGGCCAGTTCCGTGTCGAGCATCAAGGTCGCTATGTGTTTTGCATCGAAGCCTGGATCGATCAGTACGCCAGCTTCTGTTATGAGATCGAGAAAAAGCACCTGGCCGGTGTGCCCATCAGCCTGGAGTTGCAGGAAGGGCGGCATCAGGTTCAGCAAGCGGCTGAGCGTTCAGAAGGGCCGTTGAGCGAAGAACTGGCGGCGCTGCACCATGAATTGTCCGGTCTGCTCGAGGCCGAGCAGGTCGCGCTGTTTCTGCACCAACATAGCGCCGACCTGATGGCGCAGGCAGATCATCGCGCTTACTTGAGCCTCAGCCCCGAGTTCCCGGTGGATGTCGAGCGCGAGCTGGCTCAGTTCGCCAGTTGGTATGAGCTGTTTCCGCGCTCGATCACGGATGACCCCGCGCGCCACGGCACCTTCAATGACGTGCACTCGCGGCTGGCGATGATCCAGGACATGGGTTTCGACGTGCTGTATTTCCCGCCGATCCACCCGATTGGCCGCAGCTTCCGTAAAGGCCCGAACAACTCCCTGACGGCCGGCCCCGACGATCCGGGCAGCCCGTATGCCATTGGCAGCGAGGAGGGCGGGCACGAGGCGATTCATTCCGAACTCGGCAGCCGTGAAGACTTCCGCCGATTGGTCGAAGCGGCGGCCAGTCACGGGCTGGAAATCGCCCTTGATTTTGCCATCCAGTGTTCCCAAGATCACCCATGGCTCAAGCAGCATCCGGGCTGGTTCAACTGGCGCCCGGACGGCACGATCAAATACGCCGAGAATCCGCCGAAGAAATACCAGGACATCGTCAACGTCGACTTCTATGCCACCGACGCGATCCCCAGTTTGTGGGTGGAATTGCGTGACATCGTTGTTGGTTGGGTCGAAGAGGGCGTGAAGATCTTTCGCGTGGACAACCCACACACCAAACCGCTGCCGTTCTGGCAATGGTTGATCGCCGATGTGCGGGCGTTGTACCCCGAGGTGATTTTCCTCGCCGAAGCCTTTACCACCCCGGCGATGATGGCGCGGTTGGGCAAGGTCGGTTACTCCCAGAGCTACACCTACTTCACCTGGCGCAATACCAAAACAGAGCTGGCGACCTACTTCACCGAGCTCAATGAGTCGCCATGGCGCGAATGCTACCGGCCGAACTTTTTCGTCAATACCCCGGACATCAACCCGGCGTTTCTGCATGAATCCGGCCGTGCCGGTTTTCTCATTCGTGCTGCGCTGGCAACCATGGGCTCCGGCTTGTGGGGCATGTATTCGGGCTTTGAGCTTTGTGAAGCCGCGCCGGTGCCGGGCAAGGAGGAATACCTCAATTCCGAGAAGTACGAGATTCGCCCACGGGACTTCAATGCACCCGGCAACATCATTGCCGAGATCGCCCAGCTCAACCGCATCCGCCGACAAAACCCGGCGCTGCATACGCACCTGGGCTTGAAGGTCTACAACGCGTGGAACGACAACATCCTGTATTTCGGCAAGCGCAGTGCGGACGGCAGCAACTTCATTCTGGTGGCCGTCAGCCTCGATCCGCATAACGTGCAGGAGGCGAACTTCGAATTGCCGCTGTGGGAAATGGGCTTGCCCGACGACGCCAGCACCCAGGGCGAAGACTTGATGAGCGGCCACCGCTGGACCTGGCACGGCAAGTATCAGTTCATGCGGATCGACCCCGCTTATCAGCCGTTCGGCATCTGGCGCATCACCGTTTAGCACATGATCGTTCCCCCGTCGAGGCGTCGAACCGTCTGCGTGGGAATGCAGCCCGGGACCTGCGTCCCAATCCAGAGCCGAACGCGGAGCGTCCGAGGAGGCATTCCCACGCAGAGCGTGGGAACGATCTCGTCTCAGCTAAGGTGTTCTCGGTTTTCAACAGGAGTTTCAAATGGCGAAGAAACCCAAGGCTGCCACCTTTATCAAGGACCCGCTCTGGTACAAGGATGCGGTGATTTACCAAGTACACGTTAAGTCTTTTTTCGACTCCAACAATGACGGGATCGGCGACTTTCCCGGTCTTATCGCCAAACTCGATTACATTGCCGACTTGGGCGTCAACACCATCTGGCTGTTGCCGTTCTACCCGTCGCCACGGCGCGACGATGGTTACGACATTGCCGAATACCGTGGCGTGCATCCTGACTACGGCACCCTGGCCGACGCCAAGCGGTTCATCTCCGAGGCCCACAAGCGCGGCCTGCGGGTGATCACCGAGCTGGTCATCAACCACACCTCCGACCAGCACGCCTGGTTCCAGCGCGCCCGTAAAGCCAAACCCGGTTCGGCGGCGCGCGACTTCTACGTCTGGTCCGATGACGATCAAAAATACGACGGCACCCGCATCATCTTTCTCGACACCGAGAAGTCCAACTGGACCTGGGATCCGGTCGCCGGCCAGTATTTCTGGCACCGCTTCTACTCCCACCAGCCGGACCTGAATTTCGACAACCCGCAAGTCATGAAAGCCGTGCTGTCGGTGATGCGCTACTGGCTCGACATGGGCATCGACGGCTTGCGGCTGGACGCCATTCCGTACCTGATCGAGCGCGACGGCACCAACAACGAAAACCTGCCAGAGACCCACGACGTCCTGAAGCAGATCCGTGCCGAAATCGACGCTAATTACCCGGACCGCATGTTGCTGGCTGAGGCCAATCAGTGGCCCGAAGACACCCAGCTGTATTTCGGTACAACCGATAAAAAGGGCCTGAGCGGCGATGAATGCCACATGGCCTTTCACTTTCCGTTGATGCCGCGCATGTACATGGCGCTGGCCCAGGAAGATCGCTTCCCGATCACCGACATCCTGCGCCAGACCCCGGAGATTCCGACCAACTGTCAATGGGCGATTTTCCTGCGCAACCACGATGAGCTGACGCTGGAAATGGTCACCGACAAGGAGCGCGATTACCTGTGGAATTACTACGCGGCCGACCGTCGGGCGAGGATTAACCTGGGCATTCGCCGTCGCCTCGCACCCTTGATGGAGCGTGATCGCCGCCGTGTGGAATTGCTCAACAGCCTGCTGCTGTCGATGCCTGGTACGCCGACGATGTATTACGGCGATGAGATCGGCATGGGTGACAACATCTACCTCGGTGACCGTGACGGCGTGCGCACGCCGATGCAGTGGTCGATCGACCGTAATGGCGGTTTCTCCCGCGCCGACCCGGCAAGCCTGGTGTTGCCGCCGATCATGGACCCGCAATACGGCTACCTGTCGGTCAACGTCGAAACCCAGGCCGGCGATCCGCATTCACTGCTGAACTGGACGCGGCGCATGCTCGCGGTGCGCAAGCAATCCAAGGCGTTCGGTCGCGGCACCCTGAAAATGCTATCTCCGACCAACCGGCGGATTCTGGCCTACACCCGGGAATTCACCGGGCCGGACGGCAAACACGAAATCATCCTCTGCGTGGCCAACGTGTCGCGCAGCGCGCAAGCGGCGGAACTGGACCTGTCGGCTTACGTCGGCATGGTGCCGGTGGAGATGCTTGGCGGTAATGCTTTTCCGCCGATTGGTCAGCTGAATTTCCTGCTGACCCTGGCGCCTTACGGTTTCTATTGGTTCGGACTCGCTGCGGAGAATCAAATGCCTAGCTGGCACGTTGAACCGGCACAAAGCCTGCCGGACTTCACCACCCTGGTGTTGAAGAAACGCATGGAAGAACTGCTCGAAGCGCCGTCACGCGGCACGCTGGAGCAAAGTATCTTGCCTAACTGGTTGCAGAATCGTCGCTGGTTTGCCGGCAAGGATGCGGCCATCGAGAAGGTCAACCTGGCCTACGGCGTGCGCTTCGGCGATGCCCAGCGTCCGGTGTTGCTGAGCGAGATCGAGGTCACCAGTGGTGGCCAGACTAGCCGCTATCAATTGCCGTTCGGCTTTATTGCCGATGATCAGGTCGGACCGGCACTGCCGCAGCAACTGGCGCTGTCGCGGGTGCGACGCGGGCCGCAAGTGGGCTTGATCACCGATGCGTTCAGCCTGGAAAGTTTCATCCGCGCGGTGGTGCTGGGCATGCAGGAAAGCACCGTGTTGCCGTCGGATGGCGGCGAGATCCGCTTCGAGCCGACCGCCGAGCTGAACAAGCTGGGCCTGACGGCCGAGTCAGAAGTGCGTTACCTGTCTGCCGAGCAATCCAACAGTTCGGTGGTGGTCGGCAAAAGCATGGTGCTCAAGCTGATCCGTAAAATCGCCACGGGCGTGCACCCGGAATTGGAGATGAGCGCCTATCTGACCCAGGCAGGTTTCGCCAACATCTCGCCGCTGCTGGGCTCGGTGATTCGCCGCGATGCAAACGGTGAAGACAACCTGCTGATGATTGCCCAAGGCTATCTGAGTAATCAGGGCGACGCGTGGGAATGGACTCAGAACAACCTCGAACGGGCACTGCGCGATGAACTGGCCGACGCCATGTCGGAGCAGGAACAGCATTACAACGCGCTGGGCGAGCTCAAGGACTTCGCCGGCATGCTCGGCCAACGACTCGGCGAGATGCACCAAGTGCTGGCTGCGCCGACCGACAACCGCGATTTTGCCCCGCAGGTCACCACGCAAAAAGACGCCCTGGCCTCGGCCAAGGATGTTGCGGCGCAGGTAGACCATGCGCTGAAACTGCTTAAAGAGCATCAAAACGAACTGAACCCTGCGGACAAAACCTTGGTCAGTCGTTTACTGGATAACAAAAAAGCCATCCTCAGCCATGTCCAGGAACTGGGCAAAAAGGCAGTGGGTGGTTTGCGTATTCGTGTCCACGGTGATTTGCACCTGGGGCAAGTGCTGGTGATCAAGGGCGACGCTTACTTGATCGACTTCGAGGGTGAGCCGGCGCGGCCGTTGAGCGAGCGACGCGGCAAGCACAGCCCCTATAAAGATGTGAGTGGCGTGTTGCGCTCCTTCGATTACGCCGCGGCGATGGCGATCAATGTGCAAAACGTCGACAACACCGCCGAAGCCCGTGCGGCACGACAACGGGTAGCCGACCGTTATTTGAATGATGCAAAACTGGCATTTGTCGACGCTTATCGGCTGGCGGCAGCTAGTCTTGCTCATGCATGGCAAGATCCGGAAGGCGAGGACGCCGCGCTGGCGTTGTTCGGTCTGGAGAAGGCGGCCTATGAGGTGGCGTATGAGGCTGAAAATCGCCCCACTTGGTTGCCGGTGCCATTGCATGGATTGTTTGGATTATTGAGTGGGCTTAAACCCTTTTCCGATCTTGGTGGAGAGTAGTTATGGGTTTCTCGAACAAGGAACAGGGTCACGCTAAAGAGGCGCTGCTGCCCAGATCGCGGGATATCGACGCGCTGGTGCGCGCTGAACATCACGACCCCTTTGCAATTCTTGGCCCCCACGGCGATGGCGCCGGAGGGCAATTCATTCGTGCTTACCTGCCGGACGCGCTCAGCGTGCACGTGCTGGCCAAGGACACCGGCGAAGAGCTCGGTATCCTTGAGGCCACGCAGACGCCGGGCCTGTTTGTCGGGCATTTCGACCGGGCTCAGCCGTACGTGCTGCGAACCCGTTGGGCGGGCGGCGAGCAGGTTTCCGAAGACCCCTACAGCTTCGGCCCGTTGCTGGGCGAAATGGACTTGTACTTGTTCGCCGAAGGCAATCACCGCGACCTTAGCGCTTGCCTCGGCGCGCAGCTGAAGAACGTCGACGGTGTCGATGGCGTGCGTTTCGCCGTCTGGGCACCGAACGCCAAGCGCGTGTCGGTGGTGGGCGACTTCAACAATTGGGACGGTCGCCGGCATCCGATGCGCCTGCGTCATCCGACCGGGGTCTGGGAGTTGTTCATTCCGCGCATGCAGGCCGGGGAGGCCTACAAGTACGAGATTCTGGGTGCCCACGGCATCTTGCCGCTCAAGGCTGACCCGATGGCCCTGGCCACCTCGCTGCCGCCGGACACGGCGTCGAGAGTCGCGCCGCCGCTGATCGTCGACTGGCAGGATCAGGCGTGGATGGAATCACGCGTTGAGCGTTCACGTCCGAGTGCACCGCTGTCGATCTATGAATTGCACGCCGGCTCCTGGCAGTGCGAACTGGATGATCTGGGTGAAGTGGCCCGCCAGTACACCTGGCACGAACTCGGCGAGCGGTTGATTCCGTACGTGAAAGAGCTGGGGTTCACCCACATCGAACTGATGCCGATCATGGAACACCCGTTCGGCGGTTCGTGGGGATATCAGCTGTTGTCGCAGTTCGCCCCGAGCGCTCGTTATGGTTCGCCCAATGACTTCGCGGCCTTCGTCAACGCCTGCCACCAGGCCGACATCGGTGTGATCCTCGATTGGGTGCCGGCGCATTTTCCGACCGACACTCACGGTTTGGCGCAGTTCGATGGCACGGCGTTGTACGAGTACGGCAACCCGATGGAAGGTTTTCATCAGGATTGGGACACGCTGATCTACAACCTTGGCCGCACCGAAGTGCATGGCTACATGCTGGCTTCGGCGCTGCACTGGCTCAAGCATTTCCACATCGATGGCTTGCGGGTCGATGCCGTGGCCTCGATGCTCTATCGCGATTATTCGCGCAAGGCCGGCGAGTGGGTGCCCAACCGTCATGGCGGTCGCGAGAACCTCGAAGCCATCGACTTCCTGCGTCACCTCAACGACGTGGTCAACCTCGAAGCCCCTGGCGCAATGGTGATTGCCGAAGAATCCACGGCGTGGCCGGGCGTGAGCCAGAGCACGCAACAGGGCGGCCTGGGTTTCGATTACAAATGGAACATGGGCTGGATGCACGATTCGCTGCATTACATCCAGCAAGACCCGGTGTACCGCGCCCATCATCACAACGAGCTGAGTTTCGGCCTGGTGTATGCCTGGTCCGAGCGTTTCATCCTGCCGATTTCCCATGATGAAGTGGTACACGGCAAGCACTCGCTGATCGACAAGATGCCCGGCGATCGCTGGCAGAAATTCGCCAACCTGCGCGCCTATCTGAGTTTTATGTGGGCCCACCCGGGCAAGAAACTATTGTTCATGGGCTGCGAATTCGGCCAGTGGCGCGAGTGGAATCACGATCAGCAGCTGGATTGGTACCTGCTGCAGTACCCGGAACACCAGGGTGTGCAGAAACTGGTTGGCGACCTCAATCGCTTGTACCGCGAAGAGCCGGCGATGCATGAGCAGGATGATGCGCCGCAAGGCTTCCAGTGGTTGATCGGCGACGATGCCATCAACAGCGTTTACGCGTTCATGCGCTGGAGCAAGGATGGCCGGCCGGCGTTGGTGGTGGCGAACTTCACGCCAGTGCCGCGGGAGGGCTACCGCATCGGCGTGCCGATCGCCGGACGCTGGAGCGAGGTGATCAACAGTGATGCCGCGATGTATGCCGGTTCCAACTACGGTAACAGTGGCGGGGCGTTTACCGAGGAAGAACCAAGCCACGGGCAACCGCTTTCGCTGGTGTTGAATCTGCCGCCGTTGGCGGTATTGATCCTGCGCCCGGAAGGCTGATCTAAAACCGCGTCGCCCCCATCGCCAGCAGGCTAGCTCCCACACCGGTTCTGTGTACGACACAAATCCACTGTGGGAGCTAGCTTGCCAGCGATGGCGTCCGCCCAGATAACGCGTGTCTCAAACCCATCCCTCACCAGCGCATCCGCACACCCAGGCTCGCAATCAGCCCGTTCAAATCATTTTGGTCGACGACGCTGCTGTAATCGGCGCTGACGTACAGGCTCACCGCAGGCGTTACCCGCGCCACCAACCCCAAGCCCACATCAACGGTCGATGAGTTGCGACTGCTGCTGATTTTGTCGACTTGATCCAGGGTCACGGTATTGCCGGTATAAACGGTATGCCACAAGTTGGTCCGCACATAGGGTTCGACCGGCAGGCCGTGGAGATCGTAGCTACCTTTCAAGCGTGCGCCGACCCGGCCGCTCCAGGACGTCACATCGCTCGACGACGCATTGCCCGAGCCCGCATAAGGCGTATCGAGCGTGATGCGCTGGTTGATCAACTGCGCTTGCGGTTCGATCACCCAGTTATCGCTCAGACCGATCGGGTAACCGCCTTCCACCGACAACGTCATCGCGCTGCCTTCGGTTGCCTGCCGCGCGCCCTGATCGTTGCGGGTATAGCCGTTGACACGGCCACCGCTGGCGGTCAAGTCCACGTGCCAGCCTTGTTCACCCGTCAGGCTCCAGTAGGCGCCGAAGCTCTGGCCTCGAAGGATGAGGGTGTCATTGGCAGGGTCGGCCAGCGCCCGATTGGTCAACAGCCCGTTGCTGTTGCCTTGTACCAGGGTCATGCCGCCAATCAGCCCGACCTGCTGGGTCCGCCCGCTATCGCTTCGCAGGGTCAGGATCGCCGGACCTTTGAGTTCGGAGCTGCCCGAAATTGCAGAATTCTGTGCCATAAAATCGGTTTGCGCTTGCCGTGACGCTTGCCCATACACCTGATCCCACGCCGATGGTGCGGCGTCTTCGATCGTCAGGTGTGAGCTTCGGGTATCGGAGCCGGCGCTGAAGTGGCCCGGGTAGAGCGCGGAGAGAGAGTTGGCGGGCAGGCTCAGGACTGGAACGTCCTGGCGATACCAAGGTGTGGATTCATCCTCGGTGGGACCCGCCTGAACCTCGATGGATGAGCACAACAGCAGTGAGCTGGAGACAGTGCAAAAGGTAACTTTGATCTCTTGTCGGGTGAATGAAGTTTTCATGGCGGTCTACCTTGCAATCGCATGCCGTATCTCGCTTTGGCGTCTCTCCTACCCCGAATGAGGGGCGACCGAATGGATTGAGGCAAGCCGCCGGCCGCCCGATTTCGCGGGAGTCTTCGGGTTGCCCCGGGTGGTATTTCCGGGGGTAGTAACGTGAAGCTAAGAAGACCGAGGGCGTTGCGTCAAGAAAATGAACGATGAGTGGTATGCCTAAATCAGGGTATGCAACTAATTGTTTTTTGGTGTTTATCTAAGTTCTTGTTTGTACGAAAAATCATCTTCTTAGCCGCGATCCAGAGGTCTCGGGCAGCCGACAATCGGTCTTTTTCCGGCCTGTCAGCGGCTGATTTCCTGTCCCTTTGTGCCGGGGAAATGCTGTCAGTATTACGGCTATCCCTGGTGGGGCAGGGCTACTGTCGGCGCGTCCATCCCGGGTGGAGCGCCTTGGAAATCTGGCAGGTTTGTTTCGCTCAACTACGCTGCGACACGTAGAGATTGCGGGAAAAAGGAGTTGAACGATGCGCAGCAGAGCGCTGGCAATGCTGGTTGTTGTGCTGGGCGTGCTTGGGTCCGTTGCTTCGTATGCCGCGCAGGCCCCGAAGACCGATGACTCACCACCGGCCGAGCTCAAAGTGGCGAATCGCAGCATCATGGTTATGCGGGCCACATTGCTCGGAGAAGTGCCGGCGTTGCGGGCCAAGCGGGCGAAAGCCGTGATCAGTGAAGCGCTCGAAGACATGGATGATTTAACCGTTACGCTCGATCCGGTCCAGAACAGCTATCTGGTGTTATTAGGTGCCAAGCGCGCTTTTATCGTGGCGCCCAACGATGTCGACACGCTTGAATACGCTTCCGTCCGCCAGGCCGCGGAAGGCGCAGCTGAAAATCTGAGACGGGTGGTTGCCGAAACCGAGGAAGCGCGAAGCTTGCACTTGATGCTCAAGGCGCTGGGAGCCGCTGCACTGACGACGATTATCTATTGCCTCCTGCTGTGGGGCATGGCTTCGCTGCGGCGCAGTCTGCTCAAGCAGTTGCCCGACTTGATGCACCGTCATGCCCAAACCTTGAAGGTCGGGCGAGTCCAGATTCTTGATGCCAATTATCTCTATCCGCTGGTCGCTCGACTGCTTTGGCTGCTGCGCTGGCTGGTGGTCCTGCTCCTCACTTATGAATGGCTGGGGTTTGTCCTGTCGCGCTTTCCCTACACCCGGCCGTGGGGTGAAAGCCTCAACAACTATTTGCTGGACGTTGCCCGCTATTTGCTCGAAGGCATTATTGGTGCGATCCCTGGACTTGGTGTCGCCGTCGCGATTTTCTTCATTGCACGTGGCGCCACGGCGTTCAGTCGCCGAGTGTTGCGGCGCATGGCGACGCCGGGTACGTTCAGTTGGTTGAATCATGAAACGCTGCAACCAACGACACGCCTGACTTCCCTGGCCATCTGGCTGTTCGCCTTGGCGATGGCTTACCCTTATCTGCCGGGTGCGGGCACTGAGGCATTTAAAGGCCTGTCGGTACTGCTCGGCCTGATGATTTCCCTTGGCGCTTCCAGTGTGGTCGGACAAGCCGCCGCGGGTTTGATCCTGACGTACACCCGCACGCTACGCCCCGGAGAGTTCGTGCGAATCGGCGAGTATGAAGGCACGGTGACGGAGCTTGGGATGTTTACTACCCGTATCCGCACGGGGCTGGGGGAGGTGCTGACCTTGCCTAATTCGATGATCACCAATTCCGTCACAAAGAATTATTCCCGAACAGTGCAAGGCGCCGGCTATGTGGTCGATACCACGGTCACCATCGGTTATGACACGCCGTGGCGACAGGTCGAAGCGATGTTGCTTGAGGCGGCCAGGCGCACTGCCGGAATTCTTCGAGACCCCGTACCCCAGGTGTTCCAGACCGCGTTGTCGGATTTTTATCCCGAGTACCGCCTTGTGGCCCAGGCGATTCCCAGCCAGCCGCGTCCGCGCGCGGAGCTGCTCAGCGTGCTGCACGGCAACATCCAGGATGTGTTCAACGAGTACGGCGTGCAGATCATGTCGCCGCATTACTTTGCCGATCCCCAAGAGGAGAAATGCGTGCCCCGGGACAAGTGGTACGCCGCACCCGCGCAGCCGCCGAAAGAGCCTTAAAAGCCGCTTTCTCGCATTATTGGAGTGATGCGGTTCACTTAAGAAAGTTTTGGGGTTGGGGTTGGGTACATATCCGTTTTTGGGGTGACGGCGGCTATTGGTTCCGCCCTGACGGCGGGTTACCTGGAAAAGCCTGCGCGGCCCGACGCCAAGTAACCAAACGCTTGCGCCCCTGACATCCGGCCTTACGGGGCAGATCGAGGTCAAAAGCGGAAGGCGAGCTGACGCTCGACCTGATGAGTGGTGAGAAGCAAAAGCAGTGCGCGTTCTGATCGTTCCCATGCTCCGCGTGGGAATGCATCCCGTGACGCTCCGCGTCACCTTGCGCAAGACTCAAGTCTGGTATCGACAGCGGAACGCAGAGCGTCCCCGGCGGCATTCCCACGCGGAGCATGGGAACGATCACGTAACCACCACGCGCAAGCGTTGAGCAAACAGGTCGGCCCGTAGGCCGCCTCGTTTTGCTTTTGCAGTGTACGCCCCCTCGAGAGGCCGAGCGCAGGTTCTGCGCAGTGGGCACCGCGGCAGGGATGCCGCGGTAGCCGCCCCCGGCCATGGATGGCCGATGGCGGCGTGCCCACGGAGCAGGACCGGAGCGAGGGCATGCCGAGCCTTAGCGAGGCACCGAACATCAGGGGCAAAAGCGCTTGGTTACTTGGCGCTTTTCCAAGTGACCCGCTGTAAAAGCGGAACCAATAGCCGCCATTACCGCAGAAACGGATATGCACCCAACCCCAAACCCCAACCCAGCCCAAAACGATCTGAAATAAACCGCATCACACGATTGGACAAACTTGGCCCGGATCGGTTTTTTCGTTTCTCCAGGCTATAGGCCGCTGTTGAAAGGGCTTAACACCAATGGTGCACCAGCCAGTCGCCATCATTGAGCCGCTTTACCCGCCGCAGATACGGCAGCCCCGAAAGGCTGCCGCTACGTCGCTAGTTAGGGATTGGAAGGGTGATGCCTTCTTTCTCCAGGTCTTCGCGCACCGGCTGGAATTTCTGGTATTTGGAAATTTCAATCGGGCCGTCGTAGGTCATGCTCTGGATTTTACGCGGAGGGTACTGCGAATAGGTTTTCATCAACTTGGCGATTGCCGAGCTGATAGGCACCAGGGTCCACGTATGCTCGGTGAAGTTGTTCATGAAGATGTCGTAGCGTTCCTGCGGGTCCTGGAGCAAGTCGAAAACTTGCGGCACGGTGGCCACGTACTTGGTGGGACCTTTCCAACCCTGGTTGGTGTCGACGGCCAGGCCGCCTGTCGAAGCACCATTGTCGCCACGCAGGTTGAACACCGCCTTGTAGTTGCCAACCCGGGCGGCGCCTGGCGACAACTCGTTTTCGGTGAAGTAGAACCATTCCTTGCGTGGGTCCGGTCCGGTTCCGAGCAGCACGGGTGTCATGTCGTAACTGTCGAAGATGATGGGTTTACCTTCGCGGTCTTTATCCGGCAGTTTGATCCCGGCCACGGAAGCGAATGTCGCCATCAGGTCGAGACCGCCGATGATGTCGTGGTTTTTGGTGTTGGGTTTGATTTTGCCCGGCCAGGCCATGATCGCCGGCACCCGGTTGCCACCTTCACGCACGGTGCCTTTGGTGCCACGGAAGGGCGTATAGCCCGCATCCGGGTAAACGTCCTGCCAGGCGCCGTTGTCGGTGGTGTAGACAACCAGGGTGTTTTTATCCATTCCCAGCGCTTTCAACTTGTCCATGATGCGCCCGATGCGGGTATCGAGTTCGACGATGGAATCGGCGTATTTGGTCTTGGATATCGACTTGTGAACAAACTCAGGTGCCGGCATGTTCGGCTGGTGCACCTTCATGAAGTTGACGTTGATAAAAAATGGTTTGTTGGATTTTGACGCGGTGTCGAGAAACTCCATTGTGGCTTTTTCGACATAGTTGTCGAAGAACGGAATACCGACTACACCGGGTTTTCCATCAACCACCGGCGTGTCCACGTACTGCCCGTTGATTTTAAATTCTTCGACCGCCTTTTCCCCGGCTTTGGCCGACAGTGCGCCCCGCGTCACTTTGGTGAACATCGCCCGGGTTTCATCGTCCATGTCCGGAAACCAAGTAGGGTCCGCGTAGGTATAGGCGTTCAAGTGATACAGACCGACGTACTTCATCACGTCGTAACCCTGTGCATTGGGCAGTGCGTAATCGTCTTCACCCAAGTGCCACTTGCCGGTGAAGTAAGTGTCGTAACCACCGGTTTTGAGGACGGAGGCCAGTGTCCATTCCGCCGCTGGCAAGCCGCCGCCCTGACCCTGGAAGGCGACGGTGGTCATGCCGCTGCGGTTGGGGATGCGCCCGGTTTGCATCGCAGCCCGGCCTGGTGTGCAACTGGGTTGAGCATAAAACGAGTAAAACGTCGTGCCTTCTGCAGCCAGTTCATCGATGCTCGGCGTCGGCATGCCTCGGCCAACACCGCCACCATACGGACCCAGGTCGCCATAGCCGGTGTCATCGGAGACGATAAAAAGAATATTGGGTTTTTCTGTTTGTGCTGCCTGAGCAACACCGTTGAGCGCGATCAGTAATGAACACGCGACGTAAAAACGAGCGCGGTGAGAGAGCCGTTTCATAGCTGGTTTCCTTTCTCGAAGTTGATCCTTGCCACTCTTTGATAACAGTCTGAGTGCAAGACAAGGATCTGAGGGTCCCCCAACTTCTAGCCTCGAAAGTTTTGGAAAGCCGTTAACTTCTGAAGAAAATTCCCATGCGCTGTTCAAGGCTAATGAGCAAGCCTAGTAGGGTTTTTTAAAGTGACAGGCTTAAGCTAGCGCTTTGCGCGGCCATTCGTCGGCGAATGCTCAGAGGTGCACTTCGACCGCCAGCGGCAAATGGTCCGACAAATGCGTCCATGGCTTGCTGCCGAGAATGCGCGGATTATGGCTACTTGCGTTGCGCAGGTAGATCCGGTCCAGGCGAAGCAGGGGAAACCGCGCTGGATAAGTTTTCGCCGGTCGGCCGTTGTGGCGTTCGAACGCTTCGTGCAGGTAATCGCGACGGGCGAGGGCGGTGTTGCCGTGCAACTGCCAGTCGTTGAAGTCGCCGGCGATGATCACCGGCGCGTCGTCGGGCAGGGATTCGAGCAGTTGGCAGAGAAGTTGGAGCTGCAACTGGCGATGGCTTTCCAGCAGGCTCAGGTGAACGCAGATGGCATGCACTTCAGCGTGCCCCGGCACATCGAGGATGCAGTGCAATAAACCGCGTCGTTCGGGGCCGGTGATCGAGACGTCGAGGTTGCGGTGTTCGCGGATCGGGTATTTGGACAGCAGCGCATTTCCATGATGGCCGTTGGGGTAAACGGCGTTGCGCCCATAGGCGAAATCGCTCCACATGCTGTCGGCCAGGAATTCGTATTGCGAGGTCTGTGGCCAGTCGTTGTAGCGGGAAGAATGGCGCTCGTGTTCACCGACCACTTCCTGCAGGAACACCACGTCCGCCGAGGTACTGCGCACCGCTTCACGCAGTTCGGGAAGGATGAAACGCCGGTTGAGGGCGGTAAATCCCTTGTGGGTATTGACCGTCAGGACCCGCAGTCGATGAATCGCCGGAGGCGTGTTCAAGGACTCGGGTTTGACGGCTCGCTGTTCGGAATCGCTGGTCACGGTCACTCCCCTGAATCTGCGCTGCATCTCTATGCGACTGATGCAGCGCCGGGCAGTTCAGTTTGAGCGACACCGGAACTAATGTGGGAGCGAGCCTGCTCGCGATGAGGCCGTCAGCTTCAACATCTCTGTTGGCTGTCCGTCCGCCATCGCGAGCAGGCTCGCTACCACAGTGGGGCAGTGGTGAATGGGGAATCGGGTCAGACGAAGACGATTTCGTAAGGCAAGCGCATGCGTTCGAGAATCACCCGGGGCAGCAACGGTGCAATGCCGATGGCGGGTTCACCGTCGAGCTGGCTGGCGTAGGCATGGGTGGCGTGGCTTTTGCGCGCGACGGTCCAAGTGTCGAGGCGCACTTTACGGGCCCGGTGCCATGGCATCAGCCCTTGGTCTCGACTTGGCCAGTGCCAGGCCCAGACCGGTACTTCGTTGAACGTCGCGCCGACCATGCGTGCCGCATTTGCGCTGGCGCGGCCGACGGCGTCATGGTCGCTGGTGCCGTCTTCGCGCCAGGTGCTGAACACTGTGTCGCCAGGGCGCAGATAACGGGCGATGAATTGGGTCAGTTGAGTCTCCCGCTCGGCCAGGGCGTTATCGGTGAAGCCGCCGCGAATCCATTTCAGGCTGTGCATTGGCAAGCCGAGGCGGCGCAAGGCTTCGACGCTTTCCTGGCCGCGAAACACGCTCAGGCGTTTCTCGGACCACTGCTGCGAGCCTGGGTGGCTGGCGCTGCCGTCAGTGATGGAGATTAATTGCAGGGGATGTCCAAGGGTGGACAACAGTTGTAGCAGGCCGCCGCACATGACCACCTCATCGCCGGGGTGCGGCGCGATGACCACGGCGCGTGCGCCAGCGGGAATCAGGGTCTGGGTGTTGATGACGGGGATGTTGTCCAGTTGCAGGGCACTGTTCCAGATTTGTCCTGGCAGGCTGCTTTCGATGATGGAGACGGGTTTCATCGGGCTACGTCCTTGTTCTGTTTAAAAACGATGTGCCGCGCTCCATACCCTGGATTGCCGCGCAGTGAGTATTGCTCAAGTCGCGCTATTCGTCGCCTCGCTGTTTCATCCGAGGCGTTTTTTTTTAATCGGCTTGCACCAAATCTCGCAAATAATCACCGAAACCACCGCGGGCACGACTGTCCAGTCGGGCGCTGGTGAGCACTTGCGGGCGGTGACTCCAGGCAATATTGGCGCCGCAACGTTCAAGTTGTCGCACCAGTTGCACATCTTCATCGCAGGCCAGCGGCTCGAATCCACCGGCACGCTGATAAGCCTCGGCGCTGATGCCCAGGTTGGCGCCGTGAATGTGCCGATGGCCGTCACGGGCCTGGTAGTGTTGGTGGTAGCGAATCTGTGCCGACTCATCGAACGACTCGTGCCACGCCTCGACCGTCACAGTGCCGCAGACCGCGTCGACATCCAGCGCCAGTTGCGCCACCAGCCAGTCATGGGCGACACGGCTGTCGGCATCGGAGCAGGAGATCCAGCGTGCTCCACGCTCGAGCAAAAAATGCGCCCCAGCGGCACGGGCCTGACCGACGTTTCGCGCCTCGATTGCCAGACAGTGCACCGGATAAGTACTGACGATCTCGGATGAGCGATCCGTGCAACTGTCGAGCACCACCAGTATCTCGACGGTTTCGCCATCCAGCCGTTCGTGCTGCGCGGCGAGCAGCGCCGCTTGCAGACAGTCTTCAAGCAAGTCTTCTTCGTTATGTGCCGGGATCAGGATTCCAATCATCGCAAGCCCTCCAGCGCCGCCACAGAGCGGGGTTCGCGACTCCAGAGTTCGAGCAGGAAATCCGCTTCCTGATGCAGGACCAGGCGCGGCAAATGCAGATGTTCGTGGAGCATGTCATGGACTTGCCGCGCATTGAGCGGGCAGCCGTCGATGGGCGGACGCCAGTGGCAGGCCAGAAGCTGGCCGTCGGCGGTCAATGATTGTTCGGCCTGTACGATCAGCTTCTTCAGGTCCTCGGCGTCGAGGTAATAGCCGATTTCGCTGATCACGATCAGGTCGAATTGTTCGTTTGGCCAATCCTCCGGCAATCGGCTTTGGCGTACCTCGGCGTGGTCAAACGGCCCCAGCCGCGTACGGGCAAGCGCTACGGCAGCCGCGGACGTGTCGCAGCACAGCAAGCGATCGCAGCGGCTGGCGAGTTCAAAGCTCAGCTCAGCGTTGGCGCAGCCAGGCTCGAAGATTGCGCGGTAGTGCGGGCGAGGCAGGGCGGCGAGGGTAATTGCGCGTTTGCGCTGTTCATACCAGCGTTGGCGGAATGACCAGGGATCATCGTTGCCCGCAAACAAACCGTCGAAATAGCGATCCTCGACGCTCATAGAAACACCACCTCGAACGGTTGCAGCAGTCGCTCCAGCACAAAAGGCGCCAGCACCGGCGGCAAGCCGATGTGCGGGTCGCCTTCCAGTTGGCTGGCGAAGGCCTGGATGGCGTGGCGTTTGCGGGCGACCAGCGCCGGGTCGAGGAGGATTTTGCGTGCGCGCTGCCATGGCACGAAGCTGTCTTCGGGCGCGGCCCAATGCCAGGTCCACACGGGCAACTCATGCAAGGTCGCACCGACGCGAGTTGCCGCTGCGGCGCTGGCTCGGCCCACCGCCTCGTGGTCACAATGACCGTCTTCGCGCCATGTGGTAAAGACCACATCGTTGGGCCGTAGATGCCGTTCGATGAAGGCGCTCAGCTCGGCTTCGCGGGCGGCCACATGGCTGTCAGTGAATCCTGCGCGCAACCAATTCAAACTGTGCAGTGGCAGGCCGAGGCGGCGCAAGGCTTCGGCTGATTCCTGCGGCCGAACCGCACTCAATCGTTCCACCGGCCAGCGCTTTGAACCAGGGTGACTGGCGCTGCCATCGGTGACCGAGATCAGTTGCAAGGGGCGACCGGCAGCGGCGAGCAATTGCAGTAATCCACCGCAGCCGAGCACTTCGTCATCCGGGTGCGGCGCGATGATGACGGCGCGGGCACCTTCGGGCACCAAGTCAAGAATGTCGATCACCGGCAGTTGCGCCAAGTGATGGGACGTTTGCCATAAATGCAGGGGCGTGCCCTGGCCGACAATGGGGTTTGCTTTCATAACGTCCATGTTCCGTTGAGGACCAGTTTGCCCTGCGCGGCGAGATCTCGCTCAGCGTGGCTTTGACGCAGGAACACCGGTAAATCAGCGATCAGTCGCGCGAACTGTTGGTCCTTGCAATAAGGCCCGGCGCCCAAGGCGTGACCGACGTGCTGGATGACCTGTTCGACCGCGTGCTCCACCACTGCGCGAACGCGCCGGGCGAGCATTTCTGCATCGTCCAGTGGCGCGGCGTCGATGGCCTGCGCGCTGACCCGCAACACCTCGGCAGCAGCGTGCAGCGCGCTGTCGACTGCACCCAGGTGGGCGAGGGCATGGGGTTCTTCACGTTGAGCACAATGCGTTCGCAGGCGTTCGGCGAGGCTCTGTGCCGCACCGTACCAGCAGGCGGCAATGCCGATGCCGCCTTGCCAGAAACCGGGTCGTTGCAGGTAGTCGCCAGGGTTGCCGATGGCTTGCGCTTCGGCTCCGTCGAACGTTACCTCGACGCTGCCGGTCGCGCCCATGCCGACTGCTTGCCAGCCCTCATTGGTGACGATCACACCGGGTTGATCCAGTGCCACCGCGACCAATTGCTGGCGATCTTGCTCATCCCAGGCGGTGAGCAGCGCATGACTCAACACTGCCGCACCCGAACACCAGGCCTTGCGCCCGTTCAGCACCACCATCTGGCCCTGAGGGCTGACCCGAACCTTTGCTTGCGGCGGTTCGGCGGCCCACATGCCCCATGTGCTACCTGGCGTTGGCGAGCCACCGAGTTGCTGGATGATCGCCAGCGCATCGGTATGGCCTTCGTACAACTTGCACAACCCCAAATCGTGGGCGCCAACCTCGGCCAGACGCTGCAACCTTTCCAGCGTCCTGCCGCTACCCGGCAGCGGGAGCTGATCGAGACCGGTCTCGACCAGCGCCCGCAGGCACCGGCCTAACGCCCGAGTATCGGCGTAGTCCGGTGGCTGGCGACTGAGAAACGCCTGCAGGTCCATTTCACTCTTCTTCCTCATGCTGCAATTCGAACAGCAGCAGCGAACGGCCGGTGACGGAATACTCGGCACCGAAATCGAAGCGTTCCTGGCCACGAATCGACGGTTGATTGGTGTCGATCATGCAGGTCCAGTGACCGCCATCAGGTACTTGCGGCAAGGTGAAGTTGACGATGTCGTGGTGGGCGTTAACCACCAGTAACAGAGTCGCGTCGCCGCCCTTGCGGCGGATGCCGGTTTCCTGGGCGCGACCGTCAAGCAGCATGCCGAGGCATTTGCCGTGGGCTTCTTCCCATTGTTCGGAGGACATTTCACTGCCATCCGGCGCCAGCCAGGTGACGTCCTTGACGCCGATGTCCTCGTTGTAATTGCCCACCAGGAAGCGTCCGCGACGCAGGATCGGATAAGCCAGGCGCAGCTTGATCAGACGTTTGACGAACTTGAGCAGAGCCTTGCCGTCTTCGCTCAGGTCCCAATTGACCCAGCCGATTTCACTGTCCTGGCAATACGCGTTGTTGTTGCCTCCCTGGGTCCGGGCAAATTCGTCACCGGCCACCAGCATCGGCGTACCTTGGGACAGCAGCAACGTGGCGAAGAAATTGCGCATCTGCCGCTGGCGCAGTTCGTTGATCTCGGGATCGTCGGTCGGTCCTTCGACGCCGTGGTTCCAGGACAGGTTGTTGTTGCTGCCGTCCTGATTGTTTTCGTCGTTGGCTTCGTTGTGCTTGTCGTTGTACGACACGAGGTCATTGAGGGTGAAACCGTCGTGCGCCGTGATGAAGTTCATCGATGCATACGGGCGACGGCCACGCTGGTTGAACATCTCGCCGGAGGCGGTCATGCGGCTGGCGAAGTCGGCCAGTTGACCCTCATCGCCTTTCCAGAAGGCACGTACGGTGTCGCGGAACTTGTCGTTCCACTCGACCCAGCCCGGTGGAAAGCCACCCACCTGATAACCGCCGGGACCGCAATCCCACGGCTCGGCAATCATTTTCACCTGGCGCAACACCGGGTCCTGACGGCAGGCGACGAGGAAGCTGTGACGTTCGTCGAAGCCTTCGTGGTAACGGCCGAGGATGGTCGCCAGGTCAAAGCGGAAACCGTCCACGTGCATTTCCGTGGCCCAGTAGCGCAGGGAGTCGGTAACCATTTGCAGCACGCAGGGGTGACTCAGGTCCAGGGTGTTGCCGGTGCCGGAATCGTTGATGTAGTAGCGTTTGTCGTCCGGCATCAAGCGATAGTACGAGGCGTTGTCGATGCCGCGCATGGACAGGGTCGGGCCTTGCTCGTTGCCCTCGGCGGTGTGGTTGTAGACCACATCGAGGATCACTTCCAGATTGGCTTCGTGCAGGTGCGCGACCATCTCCTTGAACTCGGCGATCTTGCCGCTGGCCAGGTAGCGCGGGTCGGGGGCAAAAAAGGCGATGCTGTTGTAGCCCCAGTAATTGGTCATGCCTTTGTGCAGCAGATGCTGGTCGTTGACGAAGGCGTGAATTGGCAGCAATTCCACCGACGACACGCCGAGCTTGCGAATGTGTTCCAGCACGTCATCAACCATCAGCCCGCCGAAGGTGCCGCGCAGGTTTTCGGGGACGGAAGGGTGACGCATGCTGATGCCGCGCACGTGGGTCTCATAGATGATCGTCTTGTCCCACGGCACGCTGACGCGTTGGTCATTGCCCCAGGTGTGAGCCGGGTCGATCACTTTGCACTTGGGTACGAACGGCGCGCTGTCGCGTTCATCGAAACTCAGGTCGGCGTCGGGGTGGCCGATGGTGTAGCCGAACAAGGCTTCGGACCATTTCAGTTGGCCGACCAGTTGCTTGGCGTAGGGGTCGATCAGCAGTTTGTTGTGGTTGAAGCGATGACCGTTGGCCGGGTCATAGGCGCCATAGACGCGGTAGCCGTAGATCAACCCAGGATGGGCGTCGGGCAAGTAACCGTGGTAGATCTCGTCGGTGTATTCAGGCAGTTCGATACGCTCGAGTTCCACCTCGCCGGCATCGTCGAAGATGCACAGCTCGACCTTGGTCGCGTTGGCGGAAAACAAGGCAAAGTTGACCCCCAGACCGTCCCAGGTCGCGCCCAGCGGGAAGGGCAGGCCTTCACGAATTCGCGAGGCCTCGACATGAGGTTCCGGCGCGTTTTTTTTTGGACTGGTCATACAAGCTCCTGCAAAAGGGGAAGAATTCCGGGCTCTGATGTTTTTCGAGGACGAGCGCGTCCTCGGTGGCGAGGGGGCTCGCCACGAGGTCAATCAATTCAGTGTCGGGGAGCGTCAGACCGCAGGCGGTTTGCGCGTCGCCTTAGGCTTTTTGTCAGCGGCTTTTTCGCCCGGCGGAATCACTTTCGAAGCAGCGGCAGGTTTGGCTTTGGCCTTCGGTTCCGCAGGGGCCTTGCCATTGGCGCTTTTAGCCACTGGGGACTTGGTGCCCGCAGTTTTGCTGCCAGCGGCCTTCGGCGACTTGCTCGGAGCCAAGGCTTCTGCTTCAGCCAGCTTGCGAGCCATTTCCCAATGCCGGGCATCCTGGCCCTCGGGTTTTCCTTCCGACTCCCAAATCTGATAGGCAAATTCGCGAATGCGTTTTTCTTCGGTACTCATCGCAATACTCCTGAACTGAACTCAAGCTTGGGTAAACGTTTGAATAAAGAGATTGACCGGGAAATCCCCCAGCGCGGCGCTGATGTTCAGCTCCTTGTGGTGTGTGACTGCGGTGCTGGAAAAAAGTCCCTTCAAATTTTCGTCAGACGTGGCGAACGGTAATTTGACCCGCGTATCGCCCCAGCGCAGCGCTTCAACCTGAGGTTCTGCACTGTTTTCCAGCAACGCGGCGCAACGTATCGGCACGATCACGATGGCGCGTTTTCCCTCATGTTCTCGAGCAAAGGCCAACACCCGGTGAGCCTGACTGCCGACCACCTCGAGGGCTTGATACGTCCCTCGCTGGAACAGCTCGGCATGTTCGGCCCGCAGGTTCAACGTCTGGGCGATCAAGGATTGCTTGATGCGCCCGTCACGCCAGCGGGTCAGCAGATCGGGCAGATTCACGGACGCCTGCATGGCCTGTTCGCGGCTGGCGTAATCCACTGGCCGGCGGTTGTCCGGATCGACCAGCGAGAAGTCCCAGTACTCGTTGCCCTGATACAGGTCCGGCACCCCTGGCACGGTCATTCGCAGCAAGGTTTGCGCCAAACCATTGAGGGCGCCAGGGACGGCGATGGTCTTCGCTGCAGTGCTCAGTGCCGTGCGCAGCAATTGACCTTCGGGGGACTGCAGCACGCGTTGCAGGAATTGCTGGGCAGCTTGTTCGTAAGCCTCGTTCGGCGCGCTCCAGCTGCTTTGCAACTTGGCCTCGCGCAAGGCTTTTTGTTGCCACTGCCAGACACGTTGAGTGTAGTCATCGAGCCCCGACTGATCGTCGTCGCGCAAATCCAGCGGCCAACTGCCGAGGATGGCCTGGTAGAGAATCAACTCATCGCCCGCCGACGGCATCTGATCGTCGTCACGCAAGGGGCTGGCGAGGGTTCTCCAGTGCGGAACCTGCTCGGCGTACCAGGCGCTGCGTTCGCTTAGCACCGCGAGCCTTGCCCGGGTGTCTTCGCCGCGCTTGTGGTCGTGGGTCGCGGTCGCCAGCAAGTTGTCTGGAAACTCGGCGAGACGGTTGGCGCAGGCCGCATGAAAATCTGCCACGGGTGCGCTGAACTGCTCCGTGCTGAAGCCTACGTCATTGCGCGACAGCAGCACCGCCGAGCGATAGAACGCGGTGTCTTCCACAGCCTTGGCGGCAGCCGGCGAGGTCAATTGCTGGAAGCGTACGCAGGCATGCTTGAGGATCTTGCGCGGGCGGCCCATCGGCCGGTTGCGCCACGGTTCACCGCCGAGCCATCTGGCCAGGCAGTCAAGCACCGGCCAATCAGCTTCGCTGAGGGCTTGCCGGGCACCGTCCATGGCCTGCTGGAAAAACACATCGTCTTCGCCAGAGCGACCCCGCGCACTGATGTAGGTGCGGTACACCGGGAAATGCACGATCAATTCCTGCAACGCCCGGCGGATCGCGCCGAGGGTCAGGTCGCGGGTCATCAGGTCATCGCGCGCCACTTGATGTAACGCCTGGGCAACGCTTTCGAAATCCCCGGCGAGCGAGCCGTTGAGGATTTGCTGGCGTGCCAGCTGCGCTTCCTGACGGAAGTCGGCAGGCCGTTCGCTGTAGAGATTCCACAGGTTGCCCAGGTTCTCGGCGCCTTGCGGGTCATGCTGCAGCAGCGACAACTGGTTCATGAATTCATAACCGGTAGTGCCGTCCACCGACCAGTCGCGGTGCAGGGTTTCGCCTTCGCCGAGGATCTTCTCGACGAAGATCGGCAGGTGGCGGTCGGGCGACAATGTATCGACGCGACGCCGCAGTTTGCGGCAATAACCGCGCGGGTCGGCGAGGCCGTCGATGTGGTCGATGCGCAGGCCGTCGACCAGGCCTTGCTCCACCAGCTCGAAGATTTTTGCATGCGTCGCTTCGAACACCGCCGGCCGTTCGACCCGCAGGCCGCCCAGTTCGTTGATATCGAAAAAGCGCCGCCAGTTGATGTCATCGGCTGCCGTGCGCCAGCTCGCCAGACGATAGCTCTGGCGTTCGAGCAGGTTGTGAAGGCGCTGGAAACCCTCAGGCGTCAACGAGTCGTATTGGCCGAGATTGTCCTGGATGCACTGGAGGATCGCGGGGTTGCCGGCGAGTTCGCGCAATTCGGCTTTCAGCGGTATTGCCAGACCATAAGCATCGGTCTGGTAACTCAAGGCACTGAAACGGTCCGCGAGAAACTTCAGCGCTTCGTCGTCGGTCTTGAGCAGTTCGCCATAACTGGACGGACAGATCGGGAAGTGATGCTCGTAGTGCTCGACATAAAAGGCACCGCGTTGCGCATCGAAGCGCAAGGGCAGGGTGCCGTCCTGCAAGGCCACGCCGTAATCGCTGCCGAGGAAGGGCAGCAATAACTGGCCTTCCATCAACGGGTCGGGCGAGTGCCATTGAATGTCGAAGAACTCGCCGTAAGGGCTCAGGCGTCCCCATTCCAGCAAATCCAGCCACCAGGGATTGTCACTGCCGCCGACGGCCATGTGGTTGGACACGATGTCGAGGATCAGCCCCATCTTGTGCTCGCGCAAGGCAGCCACCAGACGGTGCAAAGCCGCTTCGCCACCCAGCTCGGGGTTGACGGTGGTGGGGTCCACCACGTCGTAGCCATGCATGGAGCCGGCACGGGCCGCGAGCAGCGGCGAGGCGTAGAGATGGCTGATGCCCAGGCTGGCAAAGTACGGGACCAGCGGGACGGCCTGGTCCAGTGTGAAGCCTTTATGAAATTGCAGCCGCAAGGTCGCCCGTAGCGGTTGGAGGTCCGAATGAATCATTGGTCACGCTCGCCGGCCTGAAGTCGCGCGCAGGCGAGTAATTCCAGGCGCCGGGCGGCGTCCGGGTCATCCAGCAATGCTTCGCTGGCACCGGGCAGGCGCCGCGACCAATTGGGATGCGTGTCGATGGTGCCGGGCAGGTTGGCCTGTTGTTCGATGCCCAAGGCATCTTCCAGCGGCAACAAGACCAGGGGCGCCCGGGTGTGACCGAGGAAACGGATGGCCGCGTCGAGCACCTGATCGGTTTCATGGGACTCTTCGCGAAAGTTCTGCGGGTCCTCGCTCAACACGCGGCGCAGGCCTTCACGCTCGCGTTCGCGGTGTTGGCGCCATTCGATTTCACCCGTGGCGTCGACCAGGCCCAACCGGGCGTTCCAGTCGATATCGCGGCCATGCCACCAGCCATTGAGCGTCGGCAGGTCGTGGGTGCTGGTGGTCGCCAAGGCATTGTCCGGCCAGTCCAGTATCGGCTTGAAGTGTGTATTGTCCTGTTCAAACAAAAGCACACGCATGCCGAGGATCGAACGGGCAATGAGTTTTTCCCGCAGGCCTTCCGCCACGGTCCCGAGGTCTTCGCCCAGCACAATCGCCTGATGGCGATGGGATTCCAGGGCAAGCAACCGCAGCAGGTCGTCTACCGGGTAATAAAGGTAGGCGCCATCGGCCGGCGGTGAACCGTTGGGGATCACCCACAGCCGCTGCAGGCCCATGACGTGATCGATGCGCAAACCGCCGGCGTGGGCAAAGTTGGCGCGCAGCATTTCGATGAATGCGCGAAAGCCGTTTCGCACCAGACCTTCAGGGGAAAACGCCGAAATGCCCCAGCCCTGGCCAGTGCGATTGAGGATGTCGGGCGGTGCGCCGACCGTCAGCGAGGCGAGCAATTCATCCTGGCGACTCCAGGCCTGACTGCCACCGCCATCGGCCCCTACCGCCAAATCGGCGATCAGCCCGATGCTCATGCCAGCGCCGCGGGCGGCGGTTTGCGCGCGCTCCAGGCAGCGGGCGATAAGCCATTGGCAAAAGGCGAAGAAGCCGATACGTCCGGCGTTCTCTTCGGCAAAGTCGGCGAGGGCGGCGCTGCGCGGGTTGCGCCATTGTTCCGGCCACTTGCGCCAGTCGAGACTTTCGCCCTTGGCCAGGCGCGCTTCCTGAATGGCTTCGAAGCGGCAGTGATTCTCCAGCGCTTCACCTCCGGCGTGGCGAAAACTGCTGAAGTCGGCGTGCAGCGGGTGTTCGCCTTGCACAAACCCTTCGTACAGGGCTTGCAACAATCGGTGCTTGGCAGCCGCCGCCACGGGCCAGTCAATCAGCGTCTGTTCTTCCAGCTGTTGCAGTTCGCCGGCCAGCCCGGTTGCATCAATCGCGGCACGCCAGGCGCGCTCGCCGAGAATGGCGCCCGGGGCGGCGTACAGGCTGTTGAGGAACAAGCGGCTGGATGGGGAGTACGGGCTGTAACGGTGGGTGTCGCTGCCGAACATGGCATGCAACGGACTGATCGCCAGGGCTTCGGCGCCCCGTTCACCGGCGACCCGGGCGAGGTCTTCCAGTGCCTGGGTATCACCGAAACCGCCATCGCCGGGACGACGTAGCGAATACAGCTGGACACTCAGGCCCCAGGTCCGCGGGATCGGAGTGTCCACCGCATCGCCGACGCTGTAGCAGCGCTCGGGTGCTACCGCCAGGGTGAATGACTGTCCATCGATGCTGACATGCTGATAGCCGACCGGGATCAACCCCGGCAGAACCGCCTGCGCGTCGAGCTTGAGGTTCAGCCGGGAGCCGTCTTCAAGGTGGACTTCGCAGGGGGTTTCGGGCTCGAAGTAATGCGCCAGGTCCAGGCCGACACCTACATCGCAGGTGAGCAGCGGCGGCAGGTGGCGCGTCTGTTGGACTTCTTGCAGTTGCAACAGGCTGGCGTCGATTTCCTGGGCGCTGCTGGCGGGGTGGCCGAGGCCGGTCAGGACGGCGCGTAGCACCGACGGGGCGACTTTTTGCGGGCGACCGTTGGCATCGATCCAGTCAACGGCCAGGCCAGCACGGCCGGCCAGTATTTCAAGTTGCGCGTCGCTCATTGGCGCTCTCCATCAGAGGGTAGCAAAGGGGCTGCAGCGGTGAGGCTGACTAGCGCGCAATACGGGGCAAGCGTGCCCTGATCCAACAGGTCGGCAGAATGCGGCGGGTATTCGAACAACAACGCACCGCTGACCTGTTGGGTGTGGACCACAGGCGTATTGCTGAGGTTCAGGTCAATACGCAGCTCACTGCCGTCGCCCAAACGCCAGCGTGCGCTGACCGCGCCTTTGGCCAGGACATCGGTCCCCAAGGCTTGAGCCCCGGGCAAGCGGGGGATGATGTGCTGATGGCGCAAGTGCAGCAGTCGGCGATACAGCGCGTACACCGACGATTGCTCATTCGATGACAGCGTCGGCCGCGATGCTTCAAACGTCTGCGGTGCGTTCGGATCGGGAATCTGCTCGCGCTTGTGCGGGTCGGCAAAGGCGCTGAATGCGGCAAACTCATTGCGTCGACCTTCGCGCACCAGTTCCGCCAGTTCACCGTGATGGCTGGTGAAGAACAGGAACGGTTCCTCGGCGGCGAATTCATCGCCCATGAACATCAGCGGGATCATCGGCGAGAGCAGCAGCAACACGGTGGCCGCTTTCAATGCGTCAGGCGGGGCCAGTTGATGCAGGCGCTCACCGAACGCGCGGTTGCCGATCTGGTCGTGATTTTGCAGAAACAGCACGAAAGCGCTGGGTGGCAAGTGACCGCTGGGCTCGCCCCGGGGCGTGCCGTGGCGAGTCATATGGCCCTGAAACACGAACCCCTGACTCAAGCATCGCGCCAGTTTTTCGGTCGGTTGTTCGGCGTAGTCGGCGTAGTAGGCGTCGGTTTCGCCGGTCAACAGAACGTGCAGGGCATTATGGCCATCGTCGTTCCACTGCGCGTCGAACCCTTCCTCCAGCAGGCTGGCCTGGTTGTGCTCGTTCTCGACCATGAGCCAGACATTTCGCACCGGGTCGGTCTGCTGACGTACCCGTTGTGCCAGTTCCTGGAGAAAGTCCGGGCTCTCGATGGCGTGCACGGCGTCCAGGCGCAAACCGTCGAAGCGATACTCCAACAGCCACATCAGCGCGTTGTCGATGAAGAAGTCGCGGACCTCGCGCCGTCGGAAGTCGATCGCCGCGCCCCACGGAGTGTGCTTGTCTTCGCGAAAGAAACCTTTGGCGTAATGATGCAGGTAATTGCCATCGGGGCCGAAGTGGTTGTAGACCACGTCGAGGATCACCGCCAGGCCCAGGCCGTGCGCGGTGTCGATCAGGTGTTTGAGTTGTTCCGGGGTACCGTAGGACGCTTGGGGCGCATAGGGCAGCACCCCGTCGTAACCCCAGTTGCGCTCACCTGGGAACTGCGCCAGCGGCATCAGTTCGATCGCGGTGATGCCCATCTCGATCAGTCGCGCCAGGTGCTGCTCGACGCCACTGAAGCCGCCGAGCGTGCCGACGTGCAATTCGTAGATGACGGCCTCGTTCCAGGGGCGGCCTGTCCAGGTACTGTTTTGCCATTGATAGGCGAGGGGATCGACCACCACGCTGTGGCCGCCGATATCCCCCGCCTGCGCGCGGGAGGCCGGGTCCGGCACCTCCAGCTCGCCATCAATGTTGTAACGGTAACGCGTACCCGCGGGGCAGCGAGTCTTGATCACGAACCAGCCATCGGCCTGAGGCAGTAGCGGCAAGGATTGTCCATCTTCCAGTTCGACACTGACATAAAACGCATCTGGCGCCCACAAGGCAAAACGCGTGTGTTCTGCGTCCAGCATAATTGCGCCGTGGGGCCAGGTCTCAAGGGTCCGAAACGGCATCTTTGAAAGCCTCTTTTTACTGTTTCCCCGATTTTCCCAGGGCTTTGGCGACAAGTTGTTCGTAGAGTTCGGCGTAGGGTTCGACGGCTTTGCACCAGTTGAAAGGCGCGGCCATGGCACGGCAACGCATGGCATTGAGCAGGCCAGGGAAGGCAAATACCTTGAACGCGCGGCTCAGGGCTTCCTGGTAACTCTCGACCGTGGATTCGTCGAACAGGAAACCGGTCACGCCATTCTCGATGGTGTCGGCCAGGCCGCCGGTATTGCGTGCGACGGGCAACGAACCGAAGCGCTGGGCGTACATCTGGCTCAGGCCACAAGGCTCGTAACGCGACGGCATCAACAGGAAATCGCTGCCGGCGAACATGCGCCGGGCGTCAGTTTCGTTGAAGCCGATGCGCACGCCGATCTGCCCCGGGAAGCGCAGGGCCAGCTCTCGCATGGCTTGCTCTTCTTCCGGCTCGCCCCGACCGATGATCGCGATCTGGCCACCGTTGTTGACGATGTATTCGGAGACCGCTTCGGTCAGGTCCAGGCCTTTCTGATAGACCAGGCGCGAAACCACGGCAAACAGCGGGCCTTCGGAGTCTTCCAGGCCGAAGAGCTCACGCACGTGGGCGGCGTTGACCGCTTTGCCTTCCCAATCGCCGATGGTGAACGGGCAGAACAGGTGCGGGTCGGTGGCGGCGTCCCAGCTCTCATCGATGCCGTTGGGAATGCCGCTGAGCAAACCTTGCTGGGTTTTGGCGGCTAGAAAGCCATCAAGGCCACAGCCAAAGGCCGGCGTGGTGATTTCCTGGGCGTAAGTGGCGCTGACGGTGGTGATGTGGCTCGAGTAGGCCATGCCGGCCTTGAGGAACGACATCTTGCCATAGAACTCCATGCCTTCCTGTTGCAAGGCGTGCATGGGAATACCGAGTTCCGGGCACGAGCCAAGGCTGGTGACGCCTTGGTACGCCAGGTTATGGATGGTGAATAACGTTGGGGTGCGCTGTCCACGCCAGTGCATATAAGCAGGGGCGAGACCCGCAGGCCAGTCATGGGCATGCACCAGGTCCGGGCACCAGTGAATTTGTGCAAGGTTGGCAGCGATATCGGCGGCGGCAAGGCCCAGGCGGGCGAAACGAATATGGTTGTCCGGCCAGTCGCGGCCGTTGTTGGCGCCGTAGGGAGAACCTTCGCGCTCGTAGAGTTCAGGGCAGATCAACACGTAAATGACCAGGCCGTCCGGCATGTCCATGCGGCCGATCTTGCAGGGCGGCAATGCAGCGTGCCCACCCAGTTCCCCGATGATGTGGATCGGATTTTCGCTGTGCAGCACTTGCGGATAGCCCGGGATCAGCACCCGCACATCGTGCAAATGAGCCATGGCCCGTGGCAATGCGGCGGACACGTCACCCAAACCACCGGTTTTTACCAGGTCGGCAATCTCGGAGGTAACAAATAACACTTTTTTTCTATTCGGATTCTGACTGGCAGCCGGTGTCAGCGTTTTGGTGCCCGGTACGCTGACCGATTGAGCGCTCGGAGCAACCACGGCGCTCGATTCGCCGACCTGCTGATGAGCACGCTCTCCCTGAATATCTAAAGCCGCACTTATCATATGAATCTCCCGTGTTGTTGATCTAATTCTTAGTCCGGCACAAACGGTGTCGTGGCCAAATCCTGTGGCCGGGCGCGAACGCGCGACGCATAGGTGAGCAAGTGCTGCCCAATGCGTTAAAGCAAAATGGGTGGAGGGGCCGTTGCAAGGAATACACCAGCCGCTTAAGCCCTACCCTTAACCTGACCCATGGCCACGACCGAAAGTTTCGAGTTTCTTCCCGCCAGATGACCGACCGGTTTTACCTCGCGGAAATGAGTCTAGGCCAGATCCTAGAGCGGGGCAGGTCAAGTGGCGAAATTGTTCGACAATCGGTTCAAAGAGGTTAAAGGCACACGGCTTTCAGGGGGAAACGCACCGACGAAGTGCAGGTTTATTTTTTATAGTGGGTCAAAATGAGACTGGCAAGTCACGGAAATGGGCGCATTAGTTGTGGTGGTGCACCATTGCGGTGCGAGTGGATGAGGGGGGCGTGTGGGTTTCAGCGCGCTATCGCGGGCAAGCTCGCTCCCACAGGGATTGCGTAGATCCTGCGGGAGCGGGCTTGTTTCGGGCGGCGTTCTCAGGATGAACGATGACCCGGTGTCAGGCGAAGAGCCGAATCGGTTTTCCCGCCGACCAGGCTTGAATGTCTTCGATCATCTGCGAAAAGAACTGATGATAGTTCTGCTGGCTGACATAGCCGACATGCGGTGTGGCCAGGACATTTTCCAGCGTGCGGAACGGATGATTCACGGGCAACGGTTCCACATCGAACACGTCCAACGCAGCCCCGGCCAGCCGGTTCTTTTGCAGCGCCTTGATCAGAGCGGACTCATCGACAATCGGTCCGCGGGCGGTGTTGACCAGCAGCGCCGAAGGTTTCATCCATGCCAACGCCTGGGCATCCACCAGTCCCCGGCTGCGCTCGCTGAGCACCAGATGCACCGACAGCACATCGGCCTGCTCGAACAGTTGCTGCTTGCTGACATAGGTCACGCCCGCTTCAGCGGCGCGTTCGGGCGTGAGGTTTTCGCTCCAGGCGATCACCCGCATGCCGAACACCTGGCCGAACTGGGCGACGCGTTGACCGATGCTGCCAAGGCCAAGGATCGCCAGGGTCTTGCCGTGCAGGTCACCGCCCAGGCGTTGCTGCCATTTGCCGGCGCGCAAGGCATTGGCTTCCACCACTAGATTGCGGGTCGCGGCCATGATCAACGCCCAAGTCAGTTCCGGCGCCGCGTGCTTATAGCTGTCGGTGCCGCAGACTTGAATGCCGAGTTCGGCAGCGGCTTTGAGGTCCAGCGCGGCATTGCGCATGCCGCCAGTGACCAGCAGTTTGAGTTTGGGCAACTGACGCAGCAAATCGGCATCGAATCGGGTGCGCTCGCGCATCACGCAAATCACCTCGAATGCGCCCAGGCGTTTTGCCAGGGTTTGGTTGTCGGCCGGATAGTCATGGACAAAGCTGACCTCGCCGATGCTGTCCAGCGCGGACCAGTCGACCACGTCACGGGCCACGTCCTGCCAATCATCGATCACCGCTATCTGCACAGCCATCAGCCTTACCTCCTTAACGAACGGGATTGGTTTTGTTCAGCCAGTCGAGCAGCGCCTGGTGGAATTTCGCCGGCTCTTCCATCTGTGGCGCGTGGCCCAGTCCAGGGAATTCGACCAGGGTCGACCGCGGGATCAGCTTCGCCACTTGCTTGCCGAGAACGTCGTAGTGTCCGAGCTTCGCCTTGACCTCCGGTGACGCGATATCACTGCCGATGGCCGTGGTGTCGGACGTGCCGATCAGCAACAGCGTGGGCATCTTCAGGTCCTTGAACTCGTAGTACACCGGCTGGGTGAAGATCATGTCGTAGATCAGCGCCGAGTTCCACGCCACTTGCGTGTGCCCCGGGCCTTTGTTCAAGCCGGCGAGCATGTCGACCCAGCGATCGAATTCAGGCTTCCAGCGACCGCCGTAATAGGTGTTGCGTTCATAGGTGCGGATGCCGTCGGCATTGAGCTTGAGCTCGCGTTCGTACCATTGATCGACGCTGCGATACGGCACGCCAAGGGCTTTCCAGTCTTCCAGGCCAATGGGATTGACCAACGCCAGTTGCTCGACCTGATCGGGGTATTGCAGCGCATACCGCGTGGCGAGCATGCCGCCGGTGGAATGCCCCAGCACGCTGGCCTTCTGGATGCCCAGGGCCTTGAGCAGTTGCTGGGTATTGGTCGCCAGTTGCTGGAACGTGTACTGGTAATGATCCGGCTTGCTGGATGTACAGAAGCCGATCTGGTCCGGTGCAATGACCCGGTAACCGGCTTCGCTCAGTGCTTTTATTGAACTGTCCCAAGTGGCGCCGCAGAAGTTTTTGCCGTGCATCAACACCACGTTGCGCCCGTTGGGCTTGCCGTGGGCGGCGACGTCCATGTAACCCATCTGCAGGGACTGCCCCTGGGACTTGAACTCGAAATGTTTGACCGTGTAGGGGTAGTCGAATCCTTGCAGCTGTGGCCCGTATTCCGGGCCTTCGGCTTGGGCCAGTACAGGCAGCGCCGCCATCAGGAACAGGCCGGGCAGCCAGCGGGAGGGGGCAAGTGACATGGGTGAACTCCGTAGAAAAACCGCCGATGCTGGATCGGCATGATTAGGGCGACATTAAATACTGGCACTCCACGCCCCTGATCGTTCAACCGATCCAGCCCAGCGTGGCCAGCGCGAGCACACCGTAACGTGCGCCTTTGGCGAGGGTGACGATCAACAGGAATCGCCCGAAGGGTTCGCGCATCACGCCGGCCACCAGCGTCAGCGGATCGCCGATGATCGGCACCCAGCTCAGCAGCAATGACCAATGGCCGTAGCGTTGATAGTGCTGTCGGGCTTTTTCCAGATGGCGCGGGCTGACCGGAAACCAGCGCCGGTGGCGAAACCGCTCAATGCCGCGTCCCAGCCACCAATTGACCACCGAGCCTAAAACGTTGCCCAGCGTCGCGACGGCCAGAAGCGACCACAGCCAGTATTGACCCTTGAGCAGCAGCCCGACGAGCAGCGCTTCGGACTGCAATGGCAGCAGCGTGGCGGCACCGAAGGCCGCGAAGAACAGCCCGATATACGCGCCGGACATCAATGGGCGGGGTAGTCCGCCACCACGACATCGGTGCCATCCTTTTTCAGGCCGATGACTTGATAGGCGTCGCTCATGCCATCCATTTCCATGCCGGGCGAACCCATTGGCATGCCTGGCGCGGCAACACCCAGCAAATCATCGCGCTTGCTCAAGGCCCGCACCTGATCCGCCGGCACATGGCCTTCAACGAACTTGCCATTGATCAGGGCGGTGTGACAGGACGCCAGGCGCGGTGGCACGCCGTGCTGTTTGAATTGGCTCATGTCCGATTCGACGTGATCTTCGACTTTGAAACCGTTGGCTTCGAGGTGGCTGATCCATTTTTTGCAGCAACCGCAATTGGCATCGCGGTGGACTTCGATGGGGATCAGCTCGGCGGCCTGGGCCAGGGAGGAGATGAACAGGGCGCTCAGGGCGACCAGACGCAGGTGGTTTCGCATGGGGGATCTCGTCTCGGGGTTACGGCCAAAAAAGATGCATTTTGACCGTTTTTTCCGACCTGGCATTGCACGAGTTTTTCGAAGTCTTACAAGCGAGGTCAGCAAAATGATCGTAGATCAATGCTGTCAGCAGGATGAGCGCTGGATGACAAGTTTGTCAGTGTGGGCCGCTGAGCGCCGAATCCGGCGCTCAGGGTAAGCAGGAATGAGCGATCAGCGAACCTTGAACCGCCCCATGATCGAGCTGACGCGCGCATTGGCTTCCAGCAGTTGATGAGTATTGAGCTCGCTGGCCTGGCCGCTTTTGACCAGTTCATCGACCATGTGACGGATCTGCACCATGCTGCGGTTGATCTCCTCCGTGACCGCGCTTTGCTGCTCGGCGGCCGTGGCGATCTGGGTGCTCAGGCTGTTGATGTGGCTGACCGAGCCGGCCATTTCATCCAGTCCCGAGTTGACCCGTGCCGTCGCATCGGCGGCGGACTGGCAACTGGCCTGGGTGTTTTCCATTGCGCTGACCGAGGAACTCACGCCTTGAGTCAGACGCTTGAGCATTTCGTTGATTTCCGAGGTGCTGGCCTGCGTACGGGCGGCGAGGGCGCGGACTTCATCGGCCACCACCGCAAACCCGCGACCTTGCTCACCGGCCCGGGCCGCTTCGATGGCCGCGTTGAGTGCGAGCAAGTTGGTCTGGCCGGCAATGGCACCAATCACCCCGAGAATCTCGGTGATGCGTTGCGCGTCCTGTTGCATGCTTTCGACTTTATGGGTGGCGCTGGCGACTTCATCGATCAACGCGATGACGCTGTTGGACGCTTCACCGACCACCACCCGCGAACGGTCGGCGTTTTCATTGGCGCGCTGGGTGAACGCGGCGGTTTCAGCCGCGTTCTGCGCGACGCTTTCAGCGGTCGAGCTCATCTCGGTGATCGCGGTGACGGTCTGGTCGGTCTCCGAGGCATGACGCACCAGAATCTGGCTGGTGTGGGCGGAGGTGCGCTGCAAGTTGTCCAGGCTGGACGCCATGGCGCCGGTGGCCTGGGTGACTTCGCCGATCATGTTCTGCAAATAGATGATGAACGCGTTGACCGAATGGCCGATGGCGCCCAGTTCATCTTCGGCACGGATGGTGATGCGTTTGGTCAGATCTGCATCGCCGGCGGACAGCGCCTCGATGTTGGCCTTGAGGATTTTCATGCGCTGGATCAGTTGGCGAATCGCATAGACCTGCAACAGCACCAGCAGAATCACCATCGGAATTTGCAGCAAGCTCAAGGTGCTGAGCACATCGTCGCGCTGGGCGGTAATCAGTTTGGTCGGCAAGGCGGTGGCGAGGAACCACGGCGTGCCTTCGATCGGCCGCATGAAGAAAGTGCTGGCCTCGCCGTTGTTGTCGAATTCGACCCGCTGCGCTTGATCACGGTTTTGCAGGCCGGCCTTCACTTGACTGGCGAAGGGCGAGTTGCTGGCCAGTTCACTGATGTTCTTCAGCACAATCGGCCCGCTGATCCGCGAACTGTTGCTGATGATCTTGCCATCGGCTTCGACGATCAGCATTTCTGCGCCGAGGTCTTTTTCCTTGCGCGCGATCAGGTCATTGAAGAAGCCCAGGGTCACGTCGATGGTCGATACACCGTAAGCGGCGCCATTTTTCTGAATGGCCATGGCGCAGTTGGTGCGCGGCTCAGCGCTGGCGTCATCTTTATAGGCAGCCGCCCAGGCGCATTGGCCGCGCGGGGTTTGCATGCCGCCCTTGTACCAGCTCTGGTCGTAATAGTTGGGGGCGGCGTCGCTGTTCCAGAAGGTGTTGACTGCCAATTTGCCCGAGGCATCGCGGTGCCAGAAGGTACTGAATTTGTTGCGCCCGGCCTCACGCTGGCCAGGCAACGGCCAGATCCCGCCGCCAAAGACTTTCAACTCGCCGTACTGATCGACCAGGCCCGGCAACACCGTATCGATCGCCGCACTGTCGAGCAGAGGAATGGTCTGGGTGATGCTGCGCTGTTGCGCCTGCACCTTGTTCAATTCGCCCTGGATTTGCTCGGCGACTTCGGCAATGCGGTTGAGGGCCACCTGTTCTTCAGTGTGGCGAAGTTTCGGGGCGACCAACTGGCTGATGCCGACGACTGTCAGCACGGACAGCAGAAGGATGAACAGGACCAGAAACAAGGTGTAGCGAGCCTGGATGGTGCGGAATGCGGGCATGGGACCGGTCCTTGTGCAGCGTTCTTATTGTGGTTTTCGCTATGAAAAAATCGGCGCTTCATGGGGCTATCGGCGTGCTGATGGCGAGCTTTAGGTACGGACGTACAAGAAGAAGGGAAGGTGACGGACGGTCGGGCTGACGAGTATCTGATTCGATACAAATAAACTAACCAAGACGTACAAACATGGGATTAGTTAGCTATGTCAATTTCAAGAAGTTGGCATAGACCAATGAAATAGGGCCCTTGCGGCTTTGTATCTGAATTGTACGAGAATTGTAAAAATCACAAATAACTGTTGGTGTGGCTAGTTGCCAGCCGGATACTCGCTCGCACTAAAAAGCAGTTAAACAAGGAGTTTGTATGGTCACGCAGTCGGGAGTTCATTCATGACTATCGGCTTAACCGGGGGCTGGACGGCCAAGGCCGGATTACTGGTTCAGAACACTGGCGGCGGCAAAGTCCTCACGCAAAGCGCCCGGGTCAGGGAAATGCTGGCGCTGGTGGGCAATAATCCAAGCGTGCTGAATACGGCGAAAATGGATGAGCTGAAAATCCACCGGAACGTAAAAGGTTTCGACCCGGAAAATGTATCGGCCAAACAATTGGGCAATCTCAGCGCCTTCCTGAGAGACAGAGGGCTGATTTCCGACATTACGGCGATGACGCTGATGAATGCCGGTGACAAGTTCGACCGCTTCGGTGTGCAAAGTGACCCGGATGCCAAGTTCAATGCCCTGGCGTATTTCGCCACGCAACTCGATACCATCCAGAGCAACAGTATCAAGGGCGACAAGTACGCTGCCGGGTTGATCCCGGAATACAAGAAGGCAATCTACGTCCTGCAGAACCTGCAAACTTACGGCAAGGGCAACGGTACGACAGTGCCGACTGACAAAGGCGTTAAAAGCAAGGCCTGACGCTGGCCCACTCGGGTTACGGGTGGGCCAGATCGCGGTTAGCGGTCGAGCAACTTCATGACTTCCTCGGGATAACGCAAGCCTGCGGTGGCATGTGCGGGAAATATCGCTTCCAGCGCCTGCAACTCGTCAGGGCTTAACCTGACGTCCTGCGCGGCGACGTTTTCTTCAAGGTATTTACGCTGCTTGGTCCCTGGAATCGGGATCAGGTAGTCACCCTGCGCCAACACCCACGCCAGGGCTAGTTGCCCGGCAGTCACGCCTTTGTCCGCGGCAAGGGCTTGTACCTGCTGCACCAGCAACAGATTTTTGGCGAAGTTTTCCCCTTGAAAGCGCGGACTGAAGCGACGGTAATCGTCAGCGGCAAAGTCGTCCGGGCTTTTCAGTGCCCCGGTCAAAAAGCCACGCCCCAACGGGCTGTATGGGACAAAAGCAATGCCCAGGCGCTGACACGCGGCCAGGCATCCGTTTTCCTCCTGATCGCGGCTCCACAGCGAATATTCACTTTGCAACGCGCTGATCGGATGCACCTTGTGGGCGCGCTCCAGTGTGGTCACCGACGCTTCGCTCAGCCCCAGATAACGAACCTTGCCAGCCTTCACCAGTTCGGCCATCGCCCCGACAGTTTCCTCGATGGCCACCTGCGGATCGATCCGGTGTTGGTAATACAAATCCAGGGTTTCAACGCCCAGGCGCTTCAAGGTGCCGTCGATCGCCGCTCGAATGTACTCCGGCCGGCCATTGACGCCGCGTGCGTCGGGGTTAGACGGGTCGCGGACGATTCCGAACTTGCTGGCCAGAAATACCTGGTCGCGTTTGCCGACAATGGCTTTGCCAATCAACGTTTCGTTGGTGTGCGGACCGTACATGTCGGCGGTGTCGAGCAGGTTAATGCCCAGCTCCAGCGCACGGTGCAAGGTGGCGGTGGCTTCGCGGGTATCGACGCCTGTGGTGTAAAAATCGGTCATGCCCATGCAGCCCAGCCCGATAGCGGAGACTTGCGGACCGTTTTTGCCTAATTGACGTGTTTGCATGAAATCAACTCCCTGTGGTGAAGATCCCTAGTGTTGACCTCGACAGAAACAAGATAAACCGGCTAAAACTGCTATCACTATTCGTGATTTCTAAATAATCAGCAGGATCGCCAGAGCAATGGATCGTTTTAACGCCATGCGCGTCTTTACTCGAATCGTCGAGTTGGGTGGTTTCGCCAAAGCGGCGGACAGCCTGCAAATACCTCGTGCCTCCGTCACTATTCTGATCAAACAGCTCGAAGCTCATCTAGGCGTGCAACTGCTGCAACGCACCACGCGGCACATCAGCCTGACCCTCGACGGCGCGGCCTATTACCCCAGGTGCGTTCGTTTGCTGGCGGATTTGGAGGAGACCGAAGCGGTGTTCAGCGCGGCCCGTCACAATCCAAAAGGGCTGCTGCGCGTCGACATGCCGTCCGGGATTGGCCGACTGCTGGTGATTCCGGCCTTGCCGCAATTTACTCGCCGCTATCCGTTGATCGAATTGGACATTGGCTTGAACGATCGGCCCGTCGACTTGGTTCGCGAGGGCGTCGATTGCGTGCTTCGCGGCGGTTCGGCGCTGGACGATTCGCTGGTGGCCCGGCCGCTGGTGATGCTGGATCAGGTTACCTGCGCCAGCCCCGACTACGTGCAACGCCATGGCGCGCCACGCACTCTGGCGGAGCTTGAGGGGCATCAAATGGTCGAGTACTTCTCCAGTACGACCGGCAAGCGATTCGGACTGGAGTTCATGGTCGACGACCAGGCCCAGGTAATTGACCTGCCCCGACAGGTATCGGTCAACAGCGCCGACGGCTACCTGGCGGCGTGTGAAGCGGGATACGGTCTGGTGCAGGCGCCTTACTACCACGTTGCACGTCAGTTGAAGGAAGGTCGATTGTGCGAAGTGCTTGAAGCGGTGCCGCCACCGGGAATGCCGTTGACGGCGTTGTATCCGCCGCACCGCCAGTTGTCGCGGCGGGTGAGGGTGTTTGTCGACTGGCTGGTGGAGCTTTGCGCGCAGCCGGGCAATGACTTTTATCGAAAAGCCTCAGGCAGCTGAACGAGCGCTGCGCAGAGGTTGAGTGTTGCGTTGTAACTCGTCGTGCAACTGTTGCATGTGGGGGCAATGCAGGCTCAGGGATCGAGGCTGTGCCCCGCGATGAAACAAGGCAAACCATCCATGGCTCCCTGGCGCGGGCGTCAGCCCGGTGAAGGCGAATCCGAGCATCGTCAAGCTGTGCAAGGCTTCGGCAAAGTGCGCCGACAATTCGACCCTTGCGCAGATCAGCCAATGGCCGGGCAACTGCCGAATTTGCTCCAGCAGGCGTTTATTCAAACGCTGGATGACGATCTCGAAGCGGTGATGGTGCTGCGTGATCTGCAACGGTATCGAAGACAGCGATGGCACATCGGCCTGCGTTCCGAACACCGAACACAAATGCTCCATAAAACCTCGGCAGCTCTCTGGCCACGCAATGTCTGGAAGCGGTCGTGTATGCCCTTCGCCCAGGTAACAGCCCATCACGATCGTTTCCGCGAGTGGCTCGGCGAAGGGCGAGGGGACGTAATCGGGTAGCACTCCGGTGCTCTGGAAACCGATGGTGGCGGCCATGCGCTGGGTGTAAGGATGGTGAGTCACTTGCTTGATCACGACACTTGTTGACCCCAGCGAACCTGCCTGCTCCAGCAGTTCTCGGGACAGGCGGGTCGCGATGCTTTGCCCCTGTGCGGCCGGATGCACGACGCTGAGGGCCAGTTCCGTGGTGCCAGAAGTTAGGTCATGACACAGCGCCGCATGGCCCAACACGCGATGATCTTCTACCGCCAGCATGGATATCCAGCGACCCTCGGCATTGTGCTGGCTGATCATGTTCGGCAGGTAAACATCCGGCTGGACATAGAGATCGCCGTAGACCTCACGAAACAACTGGCTCACGGCCCGAGCATCCGAGGAATGAAAGCGACGAAAAATCAGCTCGGTCATCACGCGGACTCCGGAGATGGAGTGTCATAGGTGCGCAAATCCAGCACACGCATTTGTTTGCCGGAGCGGGGGTGAAGCTTCAACTCCGTAACGGCGCATGCCAGCACTCGCAACTCCAGCAGGCCTTCTTGCATGAGGTGCTCAATGGCGGGGTAGTGCGCCACGAGCGCTTCGTATAACGCACTGGACACCGCAACGGTGTTCTCGGCCTGATCACAAGGCACCCACTTCACGCTCACAATGTCCTTGCATCCCTGTTGCTCGATCCGTAATTGCCACGGGTCGCTGCCGGCGACAGTGCGGACCATGTGCAGCACTTCGTCGATCAGCAACGAAAACATTCCCACCCGGACCCGTTGGCTGTGGGCACTACGTCCCTTGATGGCAAATTTTCGCATGGGCGTGGCGCCGGGCTCTCGCCAGCAAGCAAGGTCTCCCACCGGATAACGCAGCAGCGGCATGAGCTGACGTGTGAGGTTGGTCACTACCAGCGTCCCGGTTCGGTCACATTCCTCGATGACTTCGCCGGTCAGCTCATCGACGATCTCCAGTACCGTTTGCGGTTCAAACATCCGGTGTTCGCCGAACGCGCAATCACGGCTGGTCGCACCGATGAGACCCGCATCGACGCTGGCGTAGCCTATGGAAGCAATGCGCACGTTGGGCAGAACCTCGCGCAGCATGTCCAGCTGCAAGGGGAACAGACTTTCGCCGCCGTACAGCAAGGTATCGACCCCGGACAGGACTCGCTTTTGCTCCTTCAGGTAGGCGGCGAGTTGCAGCAGCTGCGCCGGTACTCCAACGAGCACGTTGATTCGGTGTCGGTCAATCGCATCGGCCAGAACGTCCATGCTGACCTGACCGGTAAAAGGAAACTCGCAGATCGAACGTTTGACGTGCGCCAGTGCGTCATGGATGAACACAAAACTGGCATAGAGATCACCGCAGAAAAACAGGTTGGCGATTCTGTCGCCGTTTTTCAGTTGACAGGAAATACTCTCGCCGAAAGTACTGACCAGCGTTTGCCATTCACTGACTGTATACACCGACAACTTGCCGTCACCAGTCGATCCGCCCGTTTTAAATACGACGCCATCGCTGACTGCCGCCGTCAGCACTGGCCAACGATCCAGATCACTACTGTCAGCCCAATAATTAGCCACAGAAGTCAGCGGAAGATCTTTCAATGTCAGGGTGTCAGTCGGTAGGTGTCGTAGGTGTTCCCGATAAAAGTTTGAATGTTTCCGTATGTAAGGCACGAGTTGTTCAAGCGAGTAAGTTGATTTCACAAGTTTATTTTCCTGCCGGGCGTTCACGGTTATAAGTGTTGGCAACGTTATTTTTATATTCTTTTATCAATGACCAGGGGCGTTTTGCCGCTGTGATTATTTCGTGCAAATCCGGATTCGGCGCACTGTCGAACTTCCACGGTTAACAGTTCGGCGTTAACGGCATTCGCCACGGGCGCGTGGGTCAATAATTGGTCTAGTACGCTGTTGGTCGCTGAGTTCGTTAACACCAGCATCCGCTCCCTGCCATCGGGGGCATGATCCAGGACGATTTGAACCGGCCCGCCGACGGCGTCTTGAAGCGCCGACGGTGAAATGAACTCGGTGCCAACTCGCAGCAGTTTGCCGTGGCGTTGCAGCAATTCGAATCGCGGTGAATCGAGCCCGCAAGGGCAGGCGCCGGGTATCCAGCGACCGGTGTCGCCCACCTCGTATCGGCGCACTGCCTGGCCCTGGCGTGCTCTTGATGTGAACAACAAGCGGCCGATCTCGGTGGCCTCAACCGGCCGATCCTCTTCCAGATGGACGATTTCCAGATGCTGCGTATCGCACATCAAATGAAACACGCCGTCGGCCGTGGCCGAGCAGGCATGCCCCAGCGGGCCGGCGTCGACCGAACCATAGATTGCGGAGCGGACCAGCGAGACGCCGCAGCTTTCCATCAGGCGTATCGTGGCTTCGCCTGGATGCTCGCCGCCAAGGAACACTTTGGTGATTCCGGCGTACTCGCGCAGAACGGTTTGCTCGTTGAAAAACAGGCGGTGCAGCGTACTTGGCATGCCGATCAGCACGGACACGCGATGGTCCACGATCAACTGGGCAATTTCGCTGAAATCATCGTTGTACGGGGCCCCCATGGGCAGGTGCGTTGCGCCCATCTGTTCCAGCACTTTGGTGAAGCTCGAGAAGCCGCCATACAGGCCACCCCCATAAAACAGGTTCATTACCCGATCCGTCGAGGGATCAAGGCCGGCGGCGAACATGCCGTCTGCCGCCGCGCGCATCTGCCGCTCAAAGTCGCGATAGCTGAACCCGGCCAGTGCCGGGGTGCCGCTGCTGCCCCCAGAACGGAAATACAACTGTGCGGTGGCGCTCATCGGCAGGGTCAGGAAGGCGTTTTTGTCCATGATCGGGTCATGACCCGGAGCAGGAGCGGCAGGAAGTGCGTCGAGCGTCCCCCGACCCGTCACCGTTTGTGGTGGCAGGCTCACCGAGAGACGGCGACTCAAGCGCGACAGGGCGTAGACGCCGTCATGGGGTTCTCCGGGATAACCGTCGTGAATCTGCTCGCACGGCGCGATGCGCGTGACCCCGGCATTGACCAGCGTGCGCACCAGCCCGGGCGTCTGAACCGCCGAGCAGATCAACGCACAGCTTTGCAGGACCGTGCGCCAGGGCAACAGCGTCTCGGCGAGCAGCTCCTGTGGCACGGGTTTGAGCAGCAATGTACGAAACAATGGCGACGGCGCGAGCGTTTGATGATGATCCCAGATAATCCGCCACCCGGAACCGGCCCAGACCTGACCCGACTGATTCGCAAAACAATGATCGAGTCGCGCCATGGCGATGCGGGTGGTGATCTCCGAAGCCTCTTGATCGGTCGGCACCAGTTCCGGCCACTGTGAGGCTCGACGTGTGAATGACTTGGCCAGGCGTTGACCCAGGTCCCGCAGGATGGCTGGATCGTTGCTGTCCACCAGTAACCATTGCGGGCTGGAACACGCCTGCTGGTCCAGGCTGCACACTTGATCCACGAGCGCATCCAGCGTCGATGAGTCGGCGGCTTCCGGCGTCAGGTAGGCAAAACTGATCTTGTGCCCCCAATCGATCCAGCGACATCCGGCCGGCAGGTGCTGGCGGATCGCTTTAAGCGCATTGACCCCGCCCCACGCCGCCACGCCGTCGGCTTGAACGCAGAGTCGAGGAATCTGATCTGTGCTGACCGGCAGCACCGCGATGAAGTCGGCGAGCCTGCCGCTGGTGTCGCACTGCACCAGCGCTGCCAACAAGCGTGCGGTCAGGCCTTCATCGCTGGAACTGGGACGCAGCCAATTGATGTTGCCGGCCAGCAGGCTTTCGAGCACGGCGCAAAACGCTAACATCGGCGCATTGCCGGGCGTCACATGCACTACCAGTCCCAGTGGGTGCCAACTTTCAAAGCAGGCTTGCTGGTAGTCAATGCGGCGCAGCGAGCGCGGTTGTACACCCAGCTCACGCTCGATTTTTGTGTTCAGGTAGCTGCGTGAACAGAAGTCGATGAGCCCTTGGCGTTGGTCGTCGTCCAGGGGCAGGTCGAGTCGTCGAGCGTGCAGTTGCAGGCTGAAACGAGCAGCGGCCTCAATGACGGTGTCGCTGTCGATGGGCTCGTTCAGCAGGTGTGGCAACTGTTCGTGAAGCCGTTCCAGCGCGGTATCGAGGGTCACGTCATCGCGTAATTGGCCATTGATCAAATACATGTCACGCCCCTCCCAATAATTCTGATGCCGCCATCGCACAGCTTCGGCTGGCGGTAGTGCCGGCGCGTCCATGCAGTTCGAACCAATCGGTTGCAAGGCCACACCCGCAGGCAGCGCCGGGGTGCAGCGTCGCCAGGTCGCCCATTACCACGGCATGTGCCGGGCTGGACGAAATGTAGGGCGACACGAACTCAAGCAAACCGGGCCGGCCATAGGGTTGAACAGTGAAGTCGGATGGATTGCGCACGAAGACCTTCGAGTACACCGGGACATGGAAATGCTGGTGGGCACACTGGATATAGGGCACTGCATGCTCGACGGCGCCATAGCCGTCGCGACAGCGAGACAGGTCAATGCCCAACTGGCGATTGATCCGTCCATACAATTGCGCCAGGGGAATCTCCTGCGCCGCCTGGGTTTTCCAGCCGCCGCCGAGAAACACCAGGGATTGAGCGGGCAACTGCAGATCCGCAACGTCGGTGTCTTCCATGTGCTGCAATGCATGGGAGAGAAATGCCGGGAAGCCGAGAATGCGCACCGGCAAACCCTCTTCGGCAAAGTCCTGCAATGCGCGAATCACTCCGAACAGGTCGAACTCATGACCCGTGCCCGTCAGGCGCAGTCCGTAGGCGACGCGATTGACCGGCGCATAGCGGCACAAAAACTGGTCGGTGTAGGCAGTGCCCAGGGTGATCGCAGCCTTGGGCTCGTAACTCAGGAGCAAGTAATTGCAGGGGTTGTCAGGCGTGTCCCAACCGTAGTGGCGAAAAATATGACTCACCATCCCTTGCGCCGCGGCCATGCTGCGCGAGTCGTAACGCATGCGACTCTTCTGGCCGCTGGTGCCCGACGACGTCAGTTCCAGCGCGCCTTCGCCCGTGGGCCCGAACAACAAGTGACGCTTGAAGTAATTGGCGAAGATCGGCGGCAATCTCGACCAGTCGTCCAGCGTTTCCAAGTCTTGCGTTCCGAGGCCATTGGCGTTCAGCCAGCGTTCATAGCCTGGCGTATGGTGGCAATGAAAGAGGCTGATTTCCCCCATGGCTTGATCGAACAAGCCTTCTGGCACGGCATCCAGGCAATAGGGTTGCGCTAACGCGCACAGCGCATCGGTATGGGGTAAATGGATCATCGAGAAACCTATGGTGTTGTGTCAGACAGCAGGCACGAAGTGAGGGCGGCGCAGAAACAGTCGCAAGGGCAGCAGGCACATAAGCCCTGCAATGCCGGCCATGAGCGCGAAGGACTCGTGACTGTCACCGGCACCGGCGGCTGCGATCAGCGATCCGCCGCCACCCATGATGGCGATCGACAGCATGCCGATCATGGCCGAAACCAGACCCTTGCTGTCCTCGCTGGTAAACAGCGCAAGGCGGTACAGTGCGGCATTGCTCATGCCAAGGCCGATGGCGTAGAGACTCAGGCAGATGATCAGCAAGGGGGTAGAGGCGGCGGTGAAACTGATGACGATCAAGGCGATGAGTCCGGCGCAAAACGGCCAGAGCGCGTAGCGGATCAGTTGTGGCAGTTCCGTGTGGGCAATCAATCGGTTGAGAATCAAGTTACCGAGGATGACGGCTGCAAATACCGGGATTTGCCATAGGCCATACTGCAAGGGTGTGAGGCCCTGATTGTGGATCAGCAAGAGTGGCGCCAGGCCGATCCAGGCAATCAATGGCAGGCTCATGACACCCAGTGCGACAGTGGCGCTCAGGAAGCGCGGGTTGGTGAGCAACGCCGCATAGCGCCGCATCGTGCCACCCCATTGAAATGGCACGGCTGCCAGCCGCTGACCGTCCTGGCGCACGGTCCCCACGGTTTCCGGCATGAACACATACAGCCCGAGCCAGACCACCACTGCGCCGGTACCCAGGAGTAAAAACAGTTCTCGCCAGGTGAACCATTCCAGCAGCAGACTGCCCAGTAGCGGCCCCAGCAGTGGAGAGAGGAGCGCAATGTTTCCCAGCAACGCCATGATTTTTACCGCATCGACTTCGCTGAACACTTCCTGCAAGGCGGGATAGCTGACGGCGATGACAAATCCCAACCCGAGACCCTGAATCAATCGCAGTCCATTGAACGCGTAGATGTGTTGCACGTTGAATGCTGCTGCACTGGCGATGGCGAATATGGCACAACCGATCAGCAACAGTTTGCGCCGTCCGAAATGATCCGACAGCGGACCAATAAGCCATTGCAGAAGAATGCCGCCCGCCAGATAGAGATTGAAGGCATGGGGGACATGACTTGCACTGGCATCAAGATCTTGGGTGACGGTTAACATCGCGGGCATAATCAGGTCACTGGCCATATAGGTCAGCAGTTCGAACAGTGTTATTGCAAGGCAAAAGCCGAGCAAGTGAAAAGAACTGATGTGTATTAAAGGTTTGTGCATGACATTCCGGCTTTGTTGCTCACGGTTTAATAACGAGTTTGAAACGCGGCGCGCAGGTTAAACGTCACTGATGGACAGTTCCAATCAACTATTGAGACGTAATGCTTCAATAATTTTCGTTATGTTGCGAGGAACAACAAATGGCGGGAATAAAGTGTATTTGCGTGTAGGAAAAATGCCCGCAACAGGCGGGCATTTTTTCAGTGAGGTGAGAAATTGGAAACAAACAAATGACAGTTAATTAATGATCCTTCCTGGACCAACGTTATCGGTGTTGGTAATAACCGGGGCCGCCCCGGTCGTAATGGTGATCGCCGTGCCAGCCGCCGTGGGGGAAAACGATGCAGCCGCTGAGGGTCAGGAGAGCAAGCAGGGGAATCAGCAGTGTGATTCGACGAAACATTTTTAAATCCTCATGGTTATCGCCGTCATGAAGCCAAAACTCTTCATCGGCTGTAACATGAGACCCCGTTTGTAGCGTTCCATCCCCGGGAAAAGGTAGGGGCTTGGTGTGCTTTCGGATACAAACCGGATACATTTTTCAGGTTCAGGAATTCGCAATGACTCAGTCGCAACGTTTGAAATATTCGATTCTGATCTCCCTGGTGGTGCTGGGGATCATGTTCGGCCTTTCGTATCTGCAAAACGCAGGCGTCATCAGCGAGAAGCTGTTTCAGTACATCGCCATTGGTGTGGCGGTGATCGTGGTGGTCATCAACGGCGTGATGCGCCGCAAGGTCAAGCCTTGAGCGACGCATTGGGCTGATTATTAGTCGCGGAGCATGGCTGCAGCGTGCGGATGCAGGCTGTAGCTCTTGTCCGGATTGAGAATGATCACGCCTTCGCTGCACAAGCGTTTCAACACTTCGCGCACGCTGAGGAAGGACAGGGGAATATCCAGGTCCAGCAAATATCCGTGCACGCCTCGCACACCCAGACTGCGCTCGCTTTCGGCGGCGGTCAGCAAGGCGTCGATGACTTTCAGGCGAATCAGGCTGGTTCGCAGGCCAAAGCTCTTGAGCAGTAATCTGATCCGCTCATTGCCATTGCGCTCGCCCCGTTGACTGAACAGGCCGGAGTCCGCGCAAGCGTCCGTTGGCGCATGGCTACCGTCCGTTGGCAGTTGCGAGTTGTACATGCAAAACCCCTTTTCGGAACTGGCCAGAAAATGTGATGGATGCGTTCAGCATTAATACGAACGAGTACGACAAATCATGAAGGCCTGAATGTAGAAAATTTGTCGCCTGCGCGTGAGCGGCATGTAAGAAACCCGCAAAGAGAGTCGTTGGGCGGCCAAATTTTTGTCTTTCGTTCGTTCCTGACGATCCGCGAGCAGGATGGGCAGGGAAGGTCGCAGCGCGATAAACAATGAAGGCCGCACCCGGGGAGGGTGGCGGCCTTCAGCTTTTCGGGGTTTGCTGCGGGATCGAATTGAGGACCGGATTGCCCTCTTTGTTGCGGGTCAGATAGACCGGCAACACTTTAGGCAGGGACGCCACCAGAGCGTTGAGCTCCTTGATGTTGTAGATGCCGCCCAGGCGAATCGAGCCCGTGTTGTGATCGGCCACCACCACCGGTTTGCTCAGGTAACGATTGATCAACGGCAGCGCGTCGTTCAATTGCAGATTATCGAGCACCAATTTACCGCTGCGCCAGGCAAGCGAATGGTCATTGGCGTAGGTCTGGCTGATTTGAGGGGTGAAGTCACCACGTTTAAAACGCGCCTGCATCGCTGGCCCCAGGCGCATGCCATCCCCTGCAAGGTCATCGTTGCTGCTGACCAGCACTGACCCTTCGATCAGATTGACGCGCACCTGGTCCTCGTACATCCAGACATTGAACCGGGTCCCGGTGACCCGAATCCTGGCGTCTGCGGCCCTGAGGGTTAACGGACGGCTGGCGTCATGGCTGACGCTGAAGAAAGCTTCACCCTTTTCCAGCGTGACCCGTCGTTGATCCTTGTAATTGCTGAACGTGAGTTCGCTGCCAAGGTTCAATTCCACCTGGCTGCCATCGTTGAGGGTGACCTGACGGACAGTGTCGCGCGCTTCAAAATGCTGATATGAATTGGGTAACCAGCCCATGTTCCAGCCACCATACAGCGCCAGCGGCACCGCGATGGCGCAAACGGCGGCGATGCCAAGCGTGCGCCAAGGCATGACCGGACGGCTGTGGGCAACAGGCTCGACGGCGTCGGGCCGAGGCAATTCCCCCGCGACTTCCCAGATCTCCAGCATGGCCTCGTACTCAAACGCATGCAGCGGATGAGCATCACGCCAATGTTCGAAGGCGATCCGCTCTTGAGCGGTGCAGTCGATGGCGTGCAGACGCATGCACCAGTGCGCGGCGGCATCGGTGATCGCGTCATATTCGGCTTGCGAGAGAGAATTGTCGGTCATCGACCCATCCTGATTTCCTGCATTCTAACCTTGAGAGAAAGTCTGCGAGAACAGCCGTCATGGCAATTACCCATCAACTGAGCGTTATATCTCTGATCATGGGACATCGACGTGCAGTTGGCGCCCCAAATGACTGATCAGCCAGGCAACGCTGTCGGCGTTTGCGAGTTGCACGTTCAGCCTGATTAGAGGATCTCGCCTGAAAGTGTGGCGGGCACCGCTCAGGTTTTCGGCCCCGGTCAACGCCAGGACACGCTGCTTTATCTTGCGGGTATCTTCGATAAAGGTGTTGCCAAGGTCCTCCCACTCGCCGGTATCAGGGTCGAAGTTCATGAACAGTTGAGTCAGCGGTGTCTTGATCGACAGCGCTGTTTCCTGAGTGGTGGACAAGGCGTTCTTGAGTTCCGCGGCAATCGGGGTCGCTGTACCGATCAGCTCGACGAACGGTCTGCCGGGATCAAGATAGGTAATGTCGACGGTGTCACAGGCAATGTGGGAAATTTCATGGATAAGGGTGGTCGCTCGGGCATGGGCGCTGATCGGGAAGTGCGGATCGGTAAGATGCTGGCGATAGTGATCGAACCTGGGCTTAAAGAACCGTTCGGCCAGATAAATTTTGCGTTTGATGTCCGTTGGCACGGTGAAGCCGAAGACGTTTTCGGTGTCCCAGATCGAGCCGCCTATCACCAGCCGGTTGGAGTCCGGTTTTCTGAGTGTGGGGTCCAGCAGCGCTGCAAAAATCTCTTCGACGACTTTTTCAATCTTCTCGACATGGATGGACTCCACCTGCGTCACGCCCATGAAATCCATGATGATCTGATGCACCGGGGTGATCGTGCCTTCAGAAGTCTTGAGCATTTGCAGGTTGCGAAAACTGTTCCAGGCGTAGGTCGTTGCCAGGTCCAGGGATTCGTCAATCTGACGGGCTTTGTGCGGAAAGAATCGACGTATCTCTCTCATCCCCCGGGCATCGACGTTCATGCCCTCCCAAACCGATAGCGCGGTACGCACACGGTTGAGCAAGCTGAAGCGAGGGGCCGGTTTTTCCTCGGCCACCATCCATTGCCTGGCGACGTTCTGTTCCAGCTTCGGTCCCCGTATGCCGGGGGCCGCGATGCGCCACCTAATGCCACGCTTGGCCACTGCATAGACCTTGCCCTCGACCGGTGCGTAGTGCTTTTTGCTGACCGGGTGGGTGTAAAGCCCAAGCGCCGTATCGTGTGTCATGGACCCCAGGTCCAGATCCGTGCATTCGTGACGGCTCAATTGGGTGCGTTGCGGCGCGGTGATATCGACGTGATGCCAGTCAAAACGGCTGGTGGTTTTTTCCGCAGTGGGCAGGGCCGGCGTCGCAGGCAGAGGCGTTTGCTCACCCAGCGATTGGCGCAACGCGGCCAGTTGTGAGATGCCGCTGATAAATTCTCTGATGGCGGCCGCCCATTTGTGCCTTTGAAGGTCATCGGCAGATTGCTTGATATCGCGGTAACTGCGCCACACGGTCAAGGGGTAGGCCAGTTTGCCCATGCAAAACGAAAATGCCTGGTGCACATCTTCGCCCAGCACCCGCTTGATGGTTGCCCACTCATTGGTTTTTTTATCGTCGGACTGGCAGCCGAGCAATCGGGACAACAGCGCGGCGTTGTCATCGAATAGGTGTTTGAACAGGTGGCCTTTGAGAGGCGTGGACGCCAGTTTGACCTCGGCGGGGCGATTGTCGGAATTTGTTGGCGCAGCCCTGGCAACACGCTGAGGGTTGAGCATCATTCGGTATTCCAGGTGGGTGCGATCAGGCTGTGGCAGGTTCATGAGGACCCAGTCGAGCAGTGGCCCGCGGCTTTTCAGCTCCGCCAACAGATGCGCTTCATTCTTGTATTCCTTCACACTGTGCCGAGGACTGTGCGGGGCGATAAGCACCAGCGGCGCTGCGCTGTTGGTGGGCGAGCCGATCAGATAAACGCCGGGCACTTTGACGGTCTGTGCCTGCTTGATACCGAGCAACTCGAGCGGGCGGATGATCGCCTCGGCACCGTGGACCGCGGCACGGGCGATGGCGTCGGGCATGTTCATGACTTGCCGGATCAGGTCGAATCCAGTTTGGCTCAGCCGCTCCTGCAGTCGTTCCTCGTGGGCGTAGTGCATCAGTTGCCAAGGCAATTGAGTGTAAAAGCGCTTCCTGCTTTCAGCATTCAACGGGGTGTCTGCCAGGGCATCGTTCAGTACTTGCTGCTGATGCTCTCCCGGTTTCAGGTCGCGGATCAGGTCTTTGATGTAGCGTTCGTTCATCTCCTCGGGGATCAAAGTGGTATCCAGTGAAACCAGTTTGAAACGGGCGTGCTCCAGATCCTTGACATGCACCAATGCAAAATCGGTGAGGGTCTGGGTACTCGCCGCCGACGTCGCACGCGCGCTGATCCGGACCTGAACCTTGTCCGGATCGACGCTGAAATCGTCTGCCTTGAGTCGTTTCTCAAGCTCGTGGTGGGTTGTGCGTTGCAGCGAGCGGACGCCCGTGAGGTAGTCCTGATCGTTGTTGACGTTATCAAGGTACTGCTGGAGCAGTTCGCCATGCAGCATCAAGTCTTCGATGGACGCCTTGGCCAGCCATGCCGGCAGTTTTTGTTGCGTCGTCAGTGACTGTGCAATGTCCGTCACGCGGTGCAGTCCGGTCTTGGGCTCACGCAGCGTCACCAGATTCAAGAGACGGGTGAGCGGCGCAGCAGGCAGCGTTGTTGCCAGGGCGAGGGTAAGGCTCGTCAGGTCCAGATGAATGTGCGGTTTTTGCAGGTGCTCAAGAAAATGCCCAGGGATTCGGTGCAGCGGCGCCAGCGTGAATGCCTTGCCGGGTACACGTTCGCTACGGCCAAGGTTTTCCAGAAGGATCGAGCGCCGATCGTCGTCGGCGAGGCGCGCCTCAAGCTCGGCCTGCAGTAGTGTCAAAGTATTGAAGGACTCGAATCCGCAGGCAGGTGTCCACAAGATCGCCTTCCCGGAATGCACGGGGTCCAGGCCACCCCGTTCGGTCAGCACGAAACAACTGGCCAGTTTCACCGGGTCGGCCACATCGGCCATCTTCAATGCCAGGGAGAACACGTCCGGCAAAAAACCATTCAATGCCGCTCGCTGCAGATGGACAGGGGAATCGAGCACGGTCTTGATGATCGCCTGCTCGGCCGTGCCCAGGGTTCGCGAGACTGTGCGCAGCTTCAACTCACTGCGTAGCGCCGTTGACAGGGTATGCGTAAAGCTCGATTGCAGGCTTGTCAGGGAGGATTCGACGAGCGTGAGTGCCTCGGTGACCGTGCGAGTCGTAGCGGGAATGGCCGGGTGTTTGTCACGCAGTTGATCGAGCGCCTGCGCAACGGAATCGAGCGAGGCCAGCGCCTCTTTGGCCGACTCGGCACGCACGGTTGCCGGTTGCGCAATCCAGCGTTGATCCACCCGAGTGCTCCAGCGCCCTGCGGCTTCTGCAGACAGCAGCCGGTCATCAATCAGCCCTCGCACGTCCAGCGCCTTGTCGAGCAGGGCGTGAGGGTCCAGCGTACCCTCGCTTTCACGGTAGCGGCTCAGTGCATGCCTCAGGTTGTCCTTTTGCTTGTCGAGGATATCGGACATCAATTGTTCGAACACATTGCCGATGATCGGGTGACTGACAATCAGTTGCTCATCGGGCTTGAACGCCAGGAACCGGGCGCGCTCCTCCAGGGACATGAAATTGAGCAACGCATCTTCATGCCCTTCACTGGTCATCATTTGCAGCACGATTTTCTTGAGGGCGGGCAGATCGCTTGTTGCCTCGATCCCTCTGGATTGGGTGTACAGAAAGCCCAGGGTGTTGGTGCCGCCGATCATCAAGGTCGAGGCGAGCTCTGCGAAGTGCTCGAAAGGCGCGGTAACCCGCACTTTTTCAATACGCAGCGGGTCGTCAGGATTCGGCGCGAGGCTGACATTCATCAGCCGCACGTATTCCCGCGTCGTCAAGATGCCTTGCTGGCGATGGTGCAAAAGCCTCGTATGGAAAGTGTCACGCAAGCTTTCGGCAAAGAACTTCAGGCGTGATAACCCGTTGTTCACGGGCGTATTCCAGTAGGTGTCGAGCAGGCTGTGCAAGTGCGGCGTGAAGCTTTGTGCCGTTTCTTTCAAGGCGCTTTCCCACCCCTGGTTATCGGCATCGCTGCTGACGCTGTGCTCCGGGTGGGCAAAGACTCTGGAAACGCCGGCAGGCCATTGATTGGTGAGGTAGACGTGCAGCAGGGCTTCACTCAATGACATCGCCGATATCGTGTGGTGATGGTCGCTCCCGTCAAAAGCCGAAATCGTACTGACAAAATTTTTCATCCGGGTCAGGCGCTGGTCCAGTTTGGGGAACGTCTTGTGCAGCGCATGTTTGAGGGTGTCGTCCAGCATCGATTGCAAGGTGGGCAGCTTGGCCAGCTCGCCGATCATTGTTTCGATGTTCTGTGCCTGATTGCCATCGAGGGTCAGTTGCTGGGCCTGGAATACCGCACCGTCAATGGTTTTTGTGGAGATTTCGAGGGTGGTGGCAGGGGGCAAGGCGCTGCGCTGTTCGATGGCCAGAAAGCGTAAAAGCTCGCGCTTCCCGGTGGCTCGGGCCAGCCACTCCTTAAGTTTGCTTTTCATGTCGGCCATGTCGGCAAACTTGATCAAGCCTTTCCACGGTGTGAAGAGCATGACCTCGGCGTCGTCGGGTCGACTCATGGCAAATGCGCCGGCCAGTGGAATGTCCTGCATGCCGGTGGCACTGAGCGTCAATTGGTCGACGTGCATGGGGTTGGTTGGGGCGATGCGGGCCGTATGAGTGGCCAGGTAAACGGTCTTCAGCCACTTCAGGTCATCCATTGTGAAGTTCAGTGCTTTTTCGCGGTCGCCGGGCTGTTTGGCATTGGCTGCACGTTCTGCCTCATCGAAAAAGTAGGGGAGGTCGGGTTCAGTCACGGTGTTTTCCTCATGTGCTGCGATCAGTTGCCATCGCAGGCTGTCGGTTGAGGAAAAACAGTAAGACCCCAGAAGGTCTTCGGTGCGGTACATATTGCTTGCCCCGAACTGGCAGTCGAGACTTGACAGGACGCCGGTAGAACAGCGCTTAATCGACGTCTGCTGTGGGTTGCCACGCAACCTCGTTTCCCCTGGTGCCCGTACTTAATAATAAAACTGGAGCTTCAGATGACCGCAACGCCCGAAGTGGCCGTCAGTTCGACCACCCAATCGCTTGATTTTGACGCGCTCGTTCAATTGCTCGAGCAGGTTTTTCTGCGTCACGGCACGTCTGCCGACGTCGCCAGGACCCTGGCGCTCAATTGCGCTGGCGCTGAACGCGACGGCGCGCACAGCCACGGCGTATTTCGCATCCCCGGCTATGTCTCGACGCTCAAGAGCGGCTGGGTCAACGGCCAGGCAGTGCCGGTGGTCGAAGACGTTGCCTCAGGTTTTGTCCGGGTCGATGCCGGCAATGGTTTTGCCCAGCCGGCGCTCGCCGCGGCCCGTGCACTGCTGGTAGAAAAAGCCCGCAGCGCTGGCATCGCGGTGTTGGCGATCCGCAATTCCCACCATTTTGCGGCGCTGTGGCCGGACGTGGAGCCGTTTGCCTATGAAGGGCTGGTGGCGCTCAGCGTGGTCAACAGCATGACCTGCGTGGTGCCGCACGGTGCCGATCGTCCACTGTTCGGTACCAACCCGATCGCCTTCGCCGCGCCTCGGGCTGACGGTGAGCCGATTGTCTTTGACCTGGCCACCAGCGCCATCGCCCATGGCGATGTGCAGATCGCCGCACGAAAAGGTGAACGTTTGCCGGTCGGAATGGGCGTAGACAGCCTTGGCCAGCCGACGCAGGACCCGAAAGCGATTCTGGAAGGCGGCGCGTTGCTGCCGTTCGGCGGCCACAAAGGTTCGGCACTGTCGATGATGGTCGAGTTGTTGGCGGCGGCGTTGACCGGCGGTAATTTTTCGTTCGAGTTCGACTGGTCGAATCATCCGGGAGCCAAGACACCGTGGACCGGTCAGTTGCTGATCGTGATCGACCCAAGCAAGGCGGCGGGGCAGAACTTTGCCGAGCGCAGTCAGGAACTGGTCCGGCAGATGCACGGCGTGGGGCTCAAGCGTTTGCCGGGTGACCGGCGTCACCATCAGCGGGCCAAGTCGGCTACCCAAGGTATCGAGCTGGACGCTCAGACCCTGGCTGACTTGCGAGAGCTGGCCGGGTTGTAACGCCGACGTCACACGCAGGCATGCAAAAGGCGAGCACCGTGCTCGCCTTTTTTACGCTTTAACTTTTTACGCTGTAACCATTAACGCGTGAGCGCTTAACGACGGCCCAGCAACAACCCCACCACCAGGCCGAAACCGGCGGAGATGGCCACGGTTTGCCACGGGTGACCACCAATATAGGTTTCGGTAGCGTCGACCACCGGTTTGGTACGGTCGCGCACACTGCTGACCGAATCCCGGGCCTGCTGAAGCTTCTGTACGATTTGCCCACGAAGGGTCTCTGCTTCCTCACCCACCAGTGAAGCGCTGCTTTTGAGCAGTTTTTCCGATTCTTCGATCAGGGACTGAAGTTCGCTGAACGCCTGATCCTTGATTTGGTCTTCGGCGACTTGTGCGGCGGTTTTCCGGGCCATTGGGGTACTCCTTGCAGATAAATGGGCAGTGAACAATGGAGTCTGTCGCTGACGAAAAAGTTGCACTCGATTTTCGCGCCACGCCAACCAGGAACAAAAATCCCGGGTCGGACATTTCCTCCTACAGTGTAAGATGTCGCCTATTTTATGCAGCAGGTAATTCCCATGAGCTTCAATCTGGCCGACAAACCCCTTGCCGAGCGTGCAGCGCTTGAAGATGAAAAATCCCGTCTGTTCGACCTGTGGCAAAGCAACCTTGGCAAATCCAAGGGCGAGGCCGCACGTCTGTTTGGCGAACGCGCCAAGCGCAAAGGCAAATGGGCTGAATGGGTTCGGGCCGAACTCGACGGCATGTCACCGCCGGAATTCGCGAACATGGTGCGCAGTGAAGTCAATCGGTTGATGGCTGCCAAGTAAACGCAAGTCGTCAGGCGAAACTCGCAACAATGGCTTCACGCACTTTCAGCACCACCGGGTCGAGCTGGGTGCTGGTGCGCCAGCCCAGCTCGATCGGGTAGCGCGGTAATGCCAAGGGGCAGGGCAGCAGTGTCAGCCCACTGAGCGCTGCGATGCTTTGTGCGGCGTGCGCCGGGATGGTCGCTACCGCCTGACTGCCCTTGAGCAAATGCGGCAATGCCGCGAAGTGTGTTGTCGACGCACACACCCGCCGACTCAGTCCCAGCGCCGCCAGCCCTTCATCGGTGATCCCGATAAAACCGCCCGACGACACCAGAATGTGCTCGCGGGCTACGAACTCTTGCAGGCTGATTGCCTGTTGTCCCGGCGCCAGGCTTTGCGGATCGACCAGGCACAAATAGCCGCCTTCCCCCAATACCTGACGACTCAGCAACCGCTCGGTGAACCCGCCCGCGGTGATCGCCAGATCAATGCTGCGCTCCATCAGCGCTTGAGCGACGATCTGGCTGTGGGTTTGCCGGAAGATCAGCCGCAACTTTGGCGCACAGACGGCAATGTGCTCGATCAAGCGCCGTCCGTAGGCAATTTCGAAGTCATCCGACAGACCCAGCGCGACCGAGCGTCCGTCGTAATGGTGGGCTGCCGGATCGACCATCGCCAGGCTCTGGCGGCATTTATTCAACGCGTCGCTCACCACCGGTTTCAACTGGTTGGCCTTGAGCGTTGGCGCAAGGCCTCGACCGGTGCGCACGAACAACTGATCGCCATACACCTCGCGCAGCCTTCGCAGCGCGGCGCTGACGGCTGATTGGGTCACCCCCAGACGCAGCGCCGCACGGCTGGCGCTGGACTCTTCATGCAGCGCTTCAAAGACTTTGAGCAGGTTCAAGTCGACTTGGGCGATATTCATTTGGTTCATATCATTTAGCAGCGAACAGGGCTTTATTCATGATTACGTGACGCCTGAGAATGAGCAACACCTCATTGCTTTCGGAGTTACCGACATGCCCAAATCAATCGTTGCAGCACTGCAAATCGGCGCCTTGCCCGGTGGCAAGGCTGAGACGCTGGAACAGATTCTCGCCTGGGAAAGCGCCATTACCGAATCCGGTGCGAGGTTGGTGGTCATGCCCGAAGCCTTGCTCGGCGGCTATCCCAAAGGCGAAGGCTTTGGCACTCAACTGGGCTTTCGATTGCCGGAAGGTCGTGAAGCTTTCGCTCGCTATTTCGCCAATGCCATCGACGTGCCCGGCATCGAGACCGAAGCGCTGGCCGGGTTGTCGGCCCGCACGGGTGCGAATCTGGTCATCGGCGTCATCGAGCGTGCCGGCAGCACGTTGTATTGCACGGCGTTGTATTTCGATCCGCAGGCCGGACTGGTCGGCAAACACCGCAAACTGATGCCCACCGGCACCGAACGATTGATTTGGGGCAAAGGCGATGGCTCGACACTGCCGGTAATCGACAGCCAGGTCGGGCGGATCGGCGCGGTGGTGTGCTGGGAAAACATGATGCCGCTGCTGCGCACCGCGATGTACGCCAAAGGCATTGAGGTGTGGTGCGCGCCGACGGTTGATGAGCGTGAGATGTGGCAAGTCAGCATGCGCCACATCGCCCATGAAGGACGCTGCTTTGTGGTCAGCGCCTGCCAGGTCCAGGACTCGCCGCAGGCCTTGGGTGTGGAGATTGCCAACTGGCCGGCGGAGCGGCCGCTGATTGCCGGCGGCAGCGTGATTGTCGGGCCGATGGGCGACATTCTGGCGGGGCCGTTGCGGGGCGAGGCGGGATTATTGACCGCCGAAATCGATACCGACGAGCTGGTTCGCGCCCGTTATGACTATGACGTCGTTGGGCACTACGCGCGCCCGGATGTGTTTGAGCTGATCGTCGATGAACGGCCTAAACCCGGTGTCCGCTTCACTGCATAACCCCCTGTGGGAGCGAGCCTGCTCGCGATAGCGGTGGATCAGGCGATTGATTTGTTGAATGTGCCGCCGTCATCGCGAGCAGGCTCGCTCCCACAAGTGAAATGCATCGTTACCAAGCTCCCGTCGTAGACCCCGGCAAGCTCAGTTTGCCCGTGTCCACAAAACGCATCGTGCCAAACAAACCGCCGGCCAGTTTGCCGCGCAGGACGTAGGGAAGATTGTTCAGTGTCTGCGTCTGCGTCAGGCCCAGCGTCTGGCGTATCACCGAGAAGGCCGAAACGCTTACCGGCACTGTCAGCACGGTTTCGGAGAAGCGTGCGATCGAACCCGATTGATCGCTGACGCCGGAGGCCAGCGGCTGGCCGTTGACCTCAAGGTCCAGCGCCACGCCGTTGTAGTCAATCGGCGTTTCGTTGGGGTTTTGCACGCGGATTTTTACCGCAAACCGTACTTCCATGTCCTGGCTTTGCAGCGGTTCGATGCCGACCACATTGATGTTCAACGGGTCGCGATGGGGGAAGAGGGCGCAGGCGCTCAAGGAGAGCAAGAGCAGGGAAAGGATGACGGCGTGGACGCGGCGCATGGACAGGCTCTCGTTCAGAAAAAGGGCTGAACCGCCAACGGCTCGGCCCTTGAGCCTTTTAGCGGGTCAACTGTGCGACCGCCGCAGGCGTTGCGGGTTCACCCTTGGCCGGGACATCGGGATTTTCCATGACCTGCAGGATCGAGGCTTCCGGATCGAAATCGTCTTCTTCCAGCTCGATGAATTCCTCGGGCAGGAAGATGTTCAGCACGATAGCGCACAACGCGCCCACGGTGATCGGCGATTCGAAGATGTTGTGCAACCCCAGGGGCAGCTCACGCAACACCTGCGGCACGGCCGCGACACCCAGGCCCATGCCGAGGGAAATCGCCACGATCAGCATGTTGCGTCGATGCAGGCCGGCTTCGGCGAGGATCTTGATCCCGGCCACCGCCACGGTGCCGAACATCACCAACTCGGCGCCGCCGAGGACCGGTTTGGGCATCAATTGCAGCATCGCGCCGATCATCGGGAACAGCCCGAGCAGCACCAGCAGACCGGCAATGAAAAACGCCACGTAGCGACTGGCCACGCCAGTGAGCTGGATCACGCCGTTGTTCTGCGCGAAGGTCACCATCGGCATGCTGTTGAACACCGCCGCCATGGCCGAGTTGAGGCCGTCAGCGAGCAGACCGGACTTGATCCGACGGATGTACACCGGACCTTTCACCGGCTGCCGGGAAATCATCGAGTTGGCGGTCAGGTCGCCCGCGGCTTCCAGTGGCGACACCAGGAAAATAACCGCCACCGGCACGAACGCCACCCAATCGAAATTGAAGCCGTACTTGAACGGCACCGGCACGCTCATCAGCGGCACGTCGGGCAGGCTGGCGAAATTCACGTCGCCCAACAGCCACGCCACGAAGTAACCCAACGTCAGGCCAATCACGATCGCCCCAAGGCGCAGGAATGGAACGTCGACCCGGTTCAATACCACGATGGTTCCCAGCACCAACGCCGCCAACGCCAGGTGACTGGCCGCGCCGAGGTCGGCGGCGCCAAAGCCGCCGGCGATGTCGGTCATGGCGACTTTGATCAGCGACAGGCCCATCAGCGTAATGATGGTGCCAGTGACCACTGGCGTGATCAGCATGCGCAGTTTGCCAATGAACTGACTCAACACCACTTCGATGAACGCCGCGAAAAAGCACACGCCGAAGATGGTCGAGAGGATTTCATCGGTGCCACCGCCCCTCGCCTTGACCATGAACCCGGCGCTGAGGATCACGCTGATAAACGAAAAACTGGTGCCTTGCAGGCACAACAGGCCAGAACCCACCGGGCCGAACCGTCGCGCCTGGACAAAAGTGCCCAGGCCAGACACGAACAACGCCATGCTGATCAGGTACGGCACTTCGCTTTGCAGTCCGAGAGCGCCGCCCATGATCAGGGTCGGGGTGATGATGCCGACAAAACTCGCCAGCACATGCTGCAGGGCGGCGAAGACCGTGGCGGTAAGGTGCGGGCGGTCGTCGAGGCCGTAGATCAGGTCGGAACGGGTCTGGGGTTTTGCGTGTTCGGATGAGGTCACAAGGAAAGCGCCAGGGCCAGGTCAAAAAATGGAGGCGCAGGATGCCAGAAAGACTGCGTTGTCGGAACCTTATCCCGGTTTTACACAAAACCTGTGGGATTGCAGTGGTTTTCAGGCAAACGCCGCCAGTAAATCCTCTTCGAACGCCTTCTGCGCATCTCCCGGCACCTGCGCACGATGACGGGCCAGGTGAAACGCCACATCGAAACTCATGTCCTCTCGACGCACAGCCCTGAGCAACCCTTTGTCTTCCCAGCTGCGGGCAAAGTGATCGGGCAAATAGCCGACGTGTTTACCGGACAGAATGAAGGCGAGGGTGCCTTCGACTTGCTCCGACCTCGCCGAACAGCGTTGTCCCTGGAAAGGCTCGTCGGCCCGCAGGAAACGGTAGGGATGATCGACCCGGTCACACGCCTGCAAGGCTTGGTCGTGCGGCGCATCGTTGGTGAACAGCGGATGCCCGGGGGCGCAATACAGGTGCTGGGTTTCCGTGAACAACTGGCGGTAGTCAAACGCACGCTGCACCTGTGAGAAATAGCCGATGGCCAGGTCCAGCCGTTGTTGCAGCAGCAGCCGTTCCATTTCGCCGGGCATGGCGCTGATCAATTCGATGCGCACCGATTCGTCGCGCTCGCGAAAACGGCGGATCGCATCGGCCACGCGTTGCAGCACCGATTGATCCAGGGCCTCGGACAAACCGAGGCGCACTTCGCCGATCAAGCGCCCGGCCACACCGTTGGATTGGTGGCGGAAGGCTTCGATGGATTCAAACAGGCCGCGCGTCGCCGTCAGCAGCTGTTCACCTTTAGGCGTGATCTTGAATCCGCCCTTGCCGCGACTGCACAAACGATAGCCGAGCCGGGTTTCGAGCTTGGCCATTTGCTGGCTGATGCTCGATTGACTCAACCCCAGCTCGCCCTGTGCCGCACTGAAACCACCGCACTCGACCACCCGGACAAACAAGCGCAGCAGTTGCAAGTCGAGGTCATGGAGTTGACCGAGCATCAAACATTACTCCGCAATAAAGTCAGGTTAACAAACTTGATATTTCGCCAATGTATCGGAGCGCGCACGCTGCAACCACTTCCTCTGGTCAGGTGTTCGTCATGGCTCCCATGTTCAAGCTGTGTTTACCCGCGTTTTTCCTCGCCGTGGCCGTGTCGGCCCAGGCCGAGGAAAAGACCCTCAACCTCTACAGTTGGGCCAATTACGTAGCGCCCGAGACCTTGCAGCGTTTCGAGCAGGAAACCGGGATTCACGTGCGTTACGACACGTTCGATGCGCCGGAAGTGCTCGAAACCAAATTGCTCACCGGTGGCAGCGGTTACGACGTGGTCGTGCCGTCGTCCAGTGTGCTGGCTCGCGGCTTGGCGGCCGGTGCGTTGAAAACCATTCCTCACGAAGGCCTGAAGGGCTACGCCAACCTCGATCCGGACCTGTTGGAAAAGCTCGCCGCCGTGGACCCCGGCAACCTTTACGGTGTTCCGTACACCTGGGGCACGCTGGGGCTTGGGATGAACGTCGAAGCGGTGCAGAAACGCTTGCCGGACAGGCCGCTCAACAGCCTGGATTTGCTCTTCAAGCCCGAGTACGCCAGCAAGCTGAAGGACTGTGGCATCGCGATCATCGATTCGCCCCAGGAAGTCATCGGTCTGGCGTTGCACTACCTGGGTAAAGATCCCTACAGCACCGACAAGAACGATCTCGACGCGGCGCAGACCTTGTTGCATCAATTGCAGCCAAACGTGCTGTACGTCGCCAGCGGCCGGCAGATCAACGATCTGGCCAATGGCAGTGTCTGCTTGGCGCTGACCTACAACGGTGACGCCAGCATGGCTGCCGATCAGGCGCGCAAGGCCAACAAGCCCTACGAAATCGCCTACCGGATTCCCAAGGAAGGCACCCTCGTGTGGCAGGACAACCTGGCGATTCCCAAGGATGCGCCACATCCCGAGGCGGCCCGTCAGTTCATCGAATTCATGTTGCGCCCCGAATCCGTTGCAGCGCTGACCAACACGTTGTTCTTTGCCTCCGCCAATCAGGCCGCGACGCCGCTGGTGGATGAGGCGGTGCGCACCGATCCGGACATTTACCCGCTCGCCGACGTTCGCGGTCTGCTGTACGCCGACCGCACCATGAGCCTCAAGGACATGCGTCAGCGCACCCGCTTGTGGACCACTTTCCGTAGCCGCCAATAATAAGGAACCCGAGATGGACGTCCCGATGCAAAACGATCAGGCCATGACCCGCGACAGCCTTTACGGCACTGCCGCCGAAAGCACCTACGCCGGTATCACCAGTTTCATGCGTCGACGCTACAGCCGTGACTTGCGCGGTGTCGACGTCGCGGTCAGCGGTGTGCCGTTCGACACTGCCACCAGTAATCGCCCCGGCGCACGTTTTGGACCGCGAGGCATTCGCGCCGCGTCCACCGGGATCGCCTGGGAACGCCACTGGCCGTGGACGTTCGATCCATTCGATCATTTGGCCGTTATCGACTACGGCGATTGCGACTTCGATTACGGCTCGCCGCACTCGGTGCCGGAAAGCATCGAGGCGCATGCCGAGCACATTCTCAACGCCGGCAGCGCGATGCTCACGTTCGGCGGCGACCACTTCATTACCTATCCGCTGCTCAAGGCCCATGCGCGCAAACATGGTCCGCTGTCGCTGATCCACTTCGATGCACACAGCGACACCTGGCCGGACGAGGCGGGCAAGCGTGTCGACCACGGCACCATGTTCTGGCACGCGGCCAGGGAAGGGCTGGTCGATCCGTCGCGTTCGGTGCAGATTGGTTTGCGCACCACCAATGACGACCACCAGGGCTTTCAGGTGCTGGATGCGCGGCAGGTGCACCGGCAAGGGTGCGAGGCCATTGTCGAGGCGATTCGCGCACGGGTCGGCGATAACCCGGTGTACCTGACGTTCGACATCGATTGCCTCGACCCGGCCTTCGCGCCGGGCACCGGAACTCCGGTGTGCGGCGGATTAAGTACGGTGCAGGCGCTGGAAATTCTCGGCGGTTTGCGCGGGATCAATCTGGTGGGGATGGACGTGGTGGAAGTGGCGCCGGCCTACGACAACGCGGACATCACCTCTTTGGCAGCAGCGACATTGGCCATGGAAATGCTCTGTCTTTATGCCGCCAGACATAAGGTCGACCGGTAGCACCGCATGCGCTGACGCCATCAGCCGTTATTCACCCATGGCTACTGCCAGTTTCTGACAGTAGCCTCTGCTAAGCTCCGTCGACTTCTCAGGAAAGAGCCTACGGATCGTGTCGCGTACTACACGTTTACTCACGTTGTTGCAGGTGTTGCGGGGCAAAAGTCGTCCGGTCACGGCGGCAACGCTCGCCAGCGAACTGGAGGTCTCCGAACGTACGCTGTACCGCGACATCGCTGAACTGACTGCGCTGGGCGCTCCGATTTTCGGCGAGGCGGGGATCGGTTACGTATTGCGCAGCGGTTTGTTCCTGCCGCCCTTGATGCTCAATGCCGATGAAACCGAAGCCATCGTGTTGGGATTGCGCTACGTCGATCAGCGCGGTGACGAGGTATTGAGCAAAGCCGCGGCGGATGCATTGGCCAAGATTGCCGCAGTGCTGGCCCCCGAAGCCCAGGATGCGTTGCGCAACCCGACAGTGCTGCCGGGCCCGCCCGGTTATGGCTATCCGCAAAACGCAGTGCCATTGAATGTGTTTCGCCAGGCCATACGCGACCAGTCCAAGCTCAGCATCGACTATGCAGACGCCAACCAGGTGCCCAGTCAACGGCTGATCTGGCCGCTGGCGCTGGGGTTTCTCAATGAAGTGCGGATCATCGTCGCCTGGTGTGAACTGCGCGGCGCCTACCGCACCTTTCGCACCGACCGGATCTCCGCTGCCAACGAGCAGGGTGAGCGTTATCCGGGGCGGCGCAGCGACTTGTTGCGCACCTGGCGCAAGCAGATGCAACTGGATGAAGCGGGGCGGTTCACTCCTGACAAGAACTGACACAGACGTGTTCTAGGATGGCTCCAGAACCAACAAACAAGGAGCCGTAAACATGTCCAATCCAGCCTCTTCACTGGCGCCCGCCATTGCCGCCTACATTGCCGCCGCCAATGCTCGCGACACCTCGCGGGTCGGCAGTTTCTTTGCTGAGGATGCCAACGTGTTCGATGAAGGACATCACCGGACCGGCACGCAAGCCATCGCCCAATGGATGCAAGACACGGCACAGCGCTATGAACCCCGTGTCGAAGTGCTCGGTGTGCAGCAGCGCACCGGTAAAGTGCTGGTGCACAACCGGATTTCCGGGACCTTTCCCGGCAGTCCCCTGGAACTGCGTTACATGTTCCGCCTCAACGAACAGGGCAAGATCGCCCGGCTAGACATCTCTCTGTAACGCGAGTGCGTGGCATACTGCCGCGCATGAATGTCGACTCTCCCCTAAGCGCCTGGCAACACGCCATCGAACAAAAGGGCTTCGTCCAGGACGAAGCCCAGGAACATGCCGTGTGGGCGCTGCAAAAATGCCACGAAGCCTTGCACGAAGGGCGCACGCCGGTCACCGGGGTTTACCTCTGGGGCCCGGTCGGGCGCGGCAAGACCTGGTTGATGGACCAGTTCTATCAAACCCTCAAGGTCCCGGCCCGCCGCCAACACTTTCATCACTTCATAGGCTGGGTGCACCAGCGCTCATTCCAGCTGACCGGCACCGCCGACCCGCTGAAGGCGTTGGCCCGTGAGCTGAGCGAGGAAGTGCGGGTGCTGTGCTTTGATGAGCTGTTCGTCAATGACATTGGCGATGCGATCATTCTCGGACGGTTGTTTCAGGTGATGTTCGAGCAAGGCGTGGTGGTGGTCTGCACCTCCAATCAACCGCCGGATCAGCTGTACGCCGACGGCTTCAACCGCGACCGTTTTGTGCCCGCCATCGAAGCGATCAAGAAACACATGCAGGTGATCGCGGTGGATGGCGGCGAAGACCATCGCCTGCACCCGGGCGCCGGCCTGCAACGTTATTGGGTGGCGACCGCCGGCCAGCCCAGCGCGCTAGCAGAAGTATTCAAGGCGTTGACCGCTGGGCAATCGGTGTCCAGCGAGCCGATCACGGTCGGTTATCGCTCGGTCAACGTCGTGCAGGCCAGCAACAAGGTGCTCTGGTGTCGTTATGCCGATCTGTGCGAACAACCGTTTGCGGCCATGGATTTCATGGCGCTGTGCGACACCTTCAGCGCTATTCTGTTGAGTGAGGTGCCCAACCTGAGCGCACAAAAGCGTGCAGGACGCATCGCCCGAGGCACCGAAGACGCTGCCGAACGCGTGGTTGCCGGTGATCGCGAACTGCCGCAATTGTCGGTGCACGACGACGGTGTCCGGCGTTTCATCGCGTTGGTGGACGAATGCTACGACCGCAAGGTGCCGCTGTACCTCGAAGCGCAAGTGCCGATGGTGGCGTTGTACACCGAGGGTTACCTTGAATTCCCGTTCCGCCGCACATTGAGCCGTCTACAGGAAATGCAGCTGCAACGTTTCGCTGAAGCCTAATTGCAAGGAGCCGCGAACATGAATCAGCCCCTGTCTCATCATTTGCTGACCATGGCTTATCAGAACGCCTGGGCCAATCACCGACTCGCCAAGGCCTGGGGCCAATTGAGCGCGGCCGAACTGGTGGCGCCGAGGGTCAGCTTCTTCCCCAGCATCAGTGCCACCCTCAATCACATCCTGACGTGCGACTGGTTCTACATGGATGCGCTGGAGCGCGAGCTGCGCGGGGACGAGCCGCACCCCGATTGTTATGTGTTCTTCACCCGCGACGAGCCGTTCACCTCGGCCCCCGACCTGCAGCGTGAGCAAGCCCACGTCGACCGTCGACTGATTGCCTACTGCGAACAGTTACGCGATGCCGACCTGGGCCGAATCGTGACCATCGCCCGGGAAACGCCGCAGCATGACAGTCGTTTGCGCATGCTTTCCCATCTGTTCGAACACCAGATCCATCACCGTGGCCAGGTGCACGCGATGCTCAGCGGCACGTCGGTCAAACCGCCGCAGCTGGACGAATTTTTCTGCGCCGGTGAGTCGGGCTTGAGGGCCGCTGATTTTGCCGAGCTGGGATGGACTGAAACGCTGATCTGGGGCGTTTGAGGCCGGTTCGGGTTGTCGACGATTGCGCCTCGCGATAATGTCCGTCGACCTCCCGGCGCGAGAGACGTGTCGGGTCAACCAGATGGGATGTTGACGATGGAAATGGAATCCGCAGAAGTACTTGTCCTTCAAGCCAGCTACACCAATCCGGTGCACGCCGAAGCGATCGGTGTTGTGCTCAATGCTTACGCCCAGGACCCGATGGGCGGCGGGCACGCCTTACCTGATGACATCCTGCAGCGATTGCCAGGTGAGCTGGCCAAGCGTCCTCACGCCTTCAGTGTGCTGGCTTTTGTCAATGGCGAGCCGGCCGGGCTGGTCAACTGCTTTGAAGGGTTCTCGACTTTTGCCTGCCGGCCTTTGGTCAATGTGCATGATGTGTCGGTGGTGCCGAAGTTTCGCGGCCTGGGGCTAAGTCAGAAGATGCTGCTAAAGGTTGAGTACATCGCCCGGCAACGGGGCTGCTGCAAGATCACCCTGGAAGTGCTCGAAGGCAATGCGGTCGCGCAGGCGTCCTATGGCAAGTTCGGTTTTGCACCCGGCATGTTCGACCCGGCCCATGGTCGCATGCTGTTCTGGACCAAGGACCTTTAGCCTCGCCGCTATCGAGCACAAAAAAGGGCGTCCATCAGGACGCCCGTCTGCCATCGTTTATTTAGGCCTGTAGGTTTCGGTGACTTGTGCGGTTTGATCGTCCGGAACCCTCAGCTCAATTACTTTGCGCTGGATGCCATTGGCCTGTTCTTGCTTAAAGCGCAGGCTCTCGAAGTAATACCTCATGCGCTCGGCGCCACCTTCAGCCAAAGCAGCGGCCGAACCGAACATCATCAGACTGGCGAGGATCAGCGTTATACGTTTCATGGTGTGCCTCCAACTACGGATATCGGATGCCTGTCTTCCATGAGTCAATGTCGCCGGGACATTATCCGCCGAATCGGTGAATTGGGAATTAGCCGCCGCAAAGCTTCCAGTGCTGGCTAACGAGAATTATTGATATTTTAAAATGTGTCCTGCCTGGTCGCGGGACACAAAAAAGGGGCCGGAACCGGCCCCTGAAAGGATTACTGCTTGGCGACTGCCGGATCGGCCGGCGCGGCCTTGGGTTTCATCAGGCTGAAGTCTATCAGCGGACGCACTTGACGCTCGTAAGGGTTGCCGATCATCAACGGTCGCGGCTTGAAACTGTCGCTGACCAGGCTTTTGCTGCGGTCCAGCTCATCAAAACCCAGGCCTGCCAGATCGGCCCAGGTATGGATCAGTTGCGAGCTGCTGTAAGGCCGTCCCAAGTCGCCGGCCAGATTGCAGTCGTGGGTCTCACGCCATTTTGGCGAGGCCCACGCCATGAAAGGGATGGTGTACATCGGCGCGGTCGGCTTGTTTTCGTTGCGGCCCAGTGTGCTGTGACCCGCTGAGTCGAACACGTCTTCACCATGGTCAGAGAGGTACAGCAGGAAGCCGTTCGGATCAGACTTGGCGTAGTCCTTGATCAGGCTCGAGACCACGAAGTCGTTGTACAGCACCGCGTTGTCATAACTGTTGTAAGTCGGCACCTGATCGTCACGCACACCGTCCGGCACACCTTTGCGGTCGGTGAACTTGTCGAAGGTCGGCGGATAACGGTACTGATAGCTCATGTGTGTGCCGAGCAAATGCACCACGATCAGCTTGCGCGGCGCGGCGTCTGCCAGGGCCTTGTTGAACGGTTCGATCACGTCGCCATCGTACTGGGCGGCGTTCTGGTTGCGGTTATTGTTCAGGTACACCTGCTCGTCAGCCTGTTCGGAGAAGGTGGTGAGCATGGTGTTGCGCTTGGTCATGGTCTGCTGGTTGGTGATCCAGAAGGTTTTGTAACCCGCCTGCTTCATCATGCTGACCAGGGATGGCGTGGTCAGGTAAAGGTCCGGGTTTTCCTCGTCGGCGAAGGTCAACACTTGCTGCAACGCCTCGATGGTGTACGGGCGCGGGGTGATGACGTTGTTGAAGACCGCCAGTTGATCCTTGAGCTTGTCCAGTTCCGGCGTGGTTTCACGCGGGTAGCCGTAGAGGCTCATGCGCTGACGGTTGGTCGATTCGCCAATCACCAGCACCAGAGTGGCGGGCTGGTTGGCCATCGTGTCGGTGAGGTTTTTGAGCGGCGCAATCTTGCTCGCGCTGTTGAGCATGTCTTGCATGCCGGCGAGCGTCTGGAGGTAACGGTGATAGGCCACAGCCATCTGCCACGGCACCGCTGGCTCGACGCGGGTCTCGAATTTATCGAAACCGTCAGCGAAGCTGCCCGTGCGCGCGGTTTGTTTGACCAGCGGATAACCAACCACGGCTACCAGAATCGCGGTCGCGGCGACCAAGGCCTGCCAGCGCGGCATATACACCGGGCGCAAGCGCGTCCACAGGAAATAGGCGAACAGGGTGTGGGCGAGGAACGCCGCGACCATCCACCAGGCGAAATACTGGGTCATGTACTCGCCTGCTTCAGCAATGTTCGATTCGAACATGATGAAGATGACGCTTTGGGAGAATTCCTGCTGATAGATGAAGAAGTAACCGAGGCTGGCCATCGAACAGGCCCACAACACCACGCCGATCACTGCAGCCATTACACGTGTCTGCCGAGGGAACAGCAGCATCGGGGCGAGCCAGATGGCGCTCATCACAAAGGCCTGGCGGAACCCGCTGAAACCCGAGGTGCCCGTCAGTTGAATCAAGAGTTGGGTGATGCCGGAAAAATACCAGAAGAACAGGAACAACCAGAGAAAACCGGTCCAATCAAAACCTTTCGCAGTCGTTTTGCTGCGGTTAAACAAAGCCATTCAGCGCTCCAGCCAAGTATTCACTTCGACCGTCGAGCCATCCCTGCTATCGACGAACGGAAGCCGCGCACATACCGCGCGGCCATAGGGCGGCGGAGTATCAACAAGCAAATGTGAAAAATTCGTGAGTTTAAGGCGTGGCGGGGCGTTGCATTGCATTGCATCGGAAACAGCAGGGCACTGTTTCCGATTCAGGCGAGTGGATCAGGCGTGTGGAGCACGCTGGGTGACGGGCAGGTGCTGAGCGGGGGAGCTTTGTGTGAGTAAGCGCAGCTGCGCGAGCTCCTGCTTCAGCAGGTCGCGCTCTTCTTTCAACTGGCGCAATTCATCACGACGGATCGTGACATAGAGGGTTTGTGCTGGCCGTGCTGCTTGTACTGTGCCCATTGCTCACCTCGCAAATGGCTATCTCAACTGTAAATCCGCCCCGACATCGGTGCTTATTTACTATCGGCCGCGATTTTGATTTCTTTTGCCCCTGAATGGAACTTTTTTATTTTTCATGGTCGGTGTGTCTTCGGCGCGATTACCGACGTTATCAATCAGGATCGGGCACAATGCACGGAAACTTAGCGCCAATGCTCTGGACTAACCCACATTGGTCGCGTTGGGCTATAACCTTTGACACACATTTTTAGTAGTAGGGAGCATCAGCACATGCAACTCGGGATTATTGGACTGGGCCGCATGGGCGGCAATATTGCGCGTCGCCTGATGCTCAACGGGCATACCACCGTTGTTTATGACCGCAATACCGCCTTTGTCGACACCCTGGCAGCAGAGGGCGCCAAGGGCGTCATCGACCTGCCGGCGCTGGTCGCAGGCCTGGCCAAGCCACGTGCCGTGTGGGTCATGCTGCCCGCTGGCGCACCGACCGAAGACACCATCACCGCCCTGAGCACGTTGCTCGAAGCCGGCGACACCATCATCGACGGCGGCAACACCTTCTATAAGGACGACATCCGCCGCGCGAAGAGCCTGTCGGAGAAAGGCCTGCACTATGTCGACGTCGGTACCTCCGGCGGTGTCTGGGGCCTGGAGCGTGGTTACTGCATGATGATCGGCGGCGAAGCAGCAGTGGTTAAACGCCTTGATCCGCTGTTCGACAGCCTGGCACCGGGCATGGGCGATATTCCGCGCACCAAGGACCGCAAGTCGGACGACGATCGCGCCGAGCGCGGTTACATCCATGCCGGCCCCGCAGGCTCGGGCCATTTCGTGAAGATGATCCACAACGGCATTGAATACGGAATGATGCAGGCCTTCGCCGAGGGCTTCGACATCCTCAAGACCAAGTCCAGTGAGCAACTGCCGGAAGATCAGCGTTTCGACCTGAACGTGGCCGACATCGCCGAAGTCTGGCGTCGTGGCAGCGTCGTTTCGTCCTGGTTGCTCGACCTGACCGCCGATGCGCTCGCCAGCGATCCGAAGCTCGACGGTTACTCGGGTTCGGTGGCTGACAGTGGCGAAGGTCGCTGGACCATCGAAGCGGCCATGGAGCAATCGGTGCCGGTTCCGGTGCTGTCCAACTCGTTGTTCTCGCGCTACCGCTCCCGTGGGCAAGGCACTTTTGGCGACAAGATTCTATCTGCCCAGCGCTTCGGCTTTGGCGGCCATGTGGAGACTTCGAAAAAATGACCCGCTTGATCCGCAATAAATCCAAGGCAGAACCCGCTCCACCGACCACGCTGTTTTTATTCGGTGCCCATGGTGACCTGGTCAAGCGCCTGCTGATGCCGGCGCTGTACAACCTGAGTCGCGACGGTCTGCTCGGCGATGGTTTGCGGATCATCGGCGTTGACCACAACGCTATCAGCGACGAAGCCTTTGCGCAGAAGCTCGAGGATTTCATTCGTGCGGAAGTGGCGGCGAAGGTCGGCAAGGGCGATCAAGTCCTTGACCCGGAGTTATGGGCCACATTGGCCAAAGGTATCAGCTACGTCCAGGGCGACTTTCTGGACGACAGCACTTATCAAGCGCTGGCGGAAAAAATCACCGCCAGCGGCACTGGCAACGCGGTGTTCTACCTGGCCACCGCGCCACGTTTCTTCAGCGAAGTGGTGCGCCGTCTCGGCGCCGCCGGTTTGCTGCAAGAAACGCCTGAAGCCTTCAGAAGGGTGGTAATCGAAAAACCGTTCGGCTCCGATCTGCAAACGGCCGAAGCCTTGAACGCTTGTCTGCTCAAGGTGATGTCGGAAAACCAGATCTACCGGATCGACCATTATCTGGGCAAGGAAACCGTACAGAACATTCTGATCAGCCGGTTCTCCAACAGCCTGTTTGAAGCGTTCTGGAACAACCATTACATCGACCACGTGCAGATCACTGCCGCCGAAACCGTCGGCGTGGAAACCCGTGGCAGTTTTTATGAGCACACTGGCGCCCTGCGGGACATGGTGCCCAATCACCTGTTCCAGCTGCTGGCGATGGTGGCAATGGAGCCGCCGGCAGCCTTTGGCGCCGATGCGGTGCGCGGCGAGAAAGCCAAAGTGGTGGGTGCGATTCGCCCTTGGTCCACCGAAGAGGCTCGGGCCAACTCGGTGCGGGGGCAATACACCGCCGGCGAGGTCAACGGCAAGCGGTTGCCGGGTTATCGCGAGGAAAACAACGTCTCGCCTGACAGCAGCACCGAAACCTACGTCGCGCTTAAGGTCATGATCGATAACTGGCGCTGGGTTGGCGTGCCGTTCTATCTGCGCACCGGTAAGCGCATGAGCGTGCGCGACACCGAGATTGTCATTTGCTTCAAGCCTGCGCCGTATGCGCAGTTCCGCGATACCGAAGTTGATGAACTGCAACCGACCTATCTGCGGATTCAGATTCAGCCCAATGAAGGCATGTGGTTCGACCTGTTGGCGAAACGTCCAGGCCCGGCGCTGAAAATGGCCAATATCGAACTGGGTTTTGCCTACAAGGATTTCTTTGAAATGCAGCCGTCCACCGGCTACGAAACCCTGATCTACGACTGCCTGACGGGCGACCAGACGCTGTTCCAGCGCGCCGACAACATCGAGAACGGCTGGCGCGCGGTGCAGCCCTTCCTGGATGCCTGGCAGCAGGACGCGAGCGTGGAGTTCTATGCGGCTGGCGAAAACGGTCCTAAGGCCGGCGATGACCTGTTGACTCGCGATGGTCGCGTCTGGCACGGCCTCGGATGAGTGACGTCACGCCACAACCCATCCGTTTTCTGCTCAGTGACATGGACGGCACGTTGTTGCTGCCCGATCACAGCCTCAACCAACGCACGATAGAGGCGGTTCGTTCATTGCGCGAGGCTGGCGTGCTTTTCAGCCTGGCCACGGGCCGCCCACCCAAAGCCATGTTGCAGCAGATTGAAGCCTTGGGTGTCGACCTGCCGACGGCCGCGTTCAACGGTGGCACCATCGTCAATCCAGATGGCAGTCTGCTGGTCGCGCATTATTTGCCGGCCACGGCCGCGCTGACAGCGTTGGCATTGTTTGCCGATCTGCCGGACATTGAGGTCTGGTTGTTCAGCGGGGGCGACTGGCTGCTGAAAGATCCACACCGTCCAATGGTTCCCCGGGAACAACATGGCCTGGGCTATCCGCCCGTGGTGGTCGAGAGTTTCGAGCCGTACCTTGAGCGTATCGACAAGATCGTTGCAGCCAGCAACAACGCTGAGCTGTTGATCGAGCTGGAAGCGCAATTGCTGCCCAAGGTCGAGGGGCAGGCGCAGGTCTCGCGCTCACAGCCGATCTATCTGGACGTGACCGCGATGCAGGCCAACAAGGGCGCGGCGTTGGCGACACTGGCCGAGTTTCTCGGTGTCTCGCTGGAGCAGACTGCCGCGATGGGCGATGGCGGCAACGACCCGGCGATGTTTCATCGTGCCGGGTTGTCGATTGCCATGGGGCAGGCGGAAGAGGCGGTCAAGCTTCAGGCCGATGTGGTGACGGGCGCCAATACCGAAGATGGCGCCGCGCAGGCGATCGAGCGTTACATTCTCCCTCGCAAGTTCACCTGAAAACCCATGTGGGAGTGAGCCTGCTCGCGATAGCGGTGTGTCATTCAACATCAATCTTGACTGACACGGCCTCATCGCGAGCAGGCTCGCTCCCACAGTGGGTCGGTGTTTACAGCCAGTAACTCACTGCGTACCAGCCAAGAACCCCCATTACGACGGTGTAAGGCAACGCCATCCACACCATCCGCCCGTACGACAGGCGAATCAGCGGTGCAATCGCCGACGTCAGCAGAAACAGGAACGCCGCCTGACCATTGGGGGTGGCCACACTCGGCAGATTCGTCCCGGTATTGATCGCAATCGCCAGCGTTTCGAAGTGCTCACGGCTCATGTGGCCGGAGATGAACGCCTGTTTCACTTCGGTGATGTAGATGGTTGCCACAAACACGTTGTCGCTGATCGCCGACAGCAAGCCGTTGGCGATGAACAACATGCCGGGCTGTTGATCGGCCGGCAGCGCCAGCACCCACTGGATCAGCGGTGTAAACAGCTGCTGATCGTGAATCACCGCGACCACCGCGAAAAACACCACCAGCAATGCGGTAAACGGCATGGCGTCCTTGAACGCATTGCCGATGCGGTGCTCTTCAGTGATGCCGGTGAATGCGGTGATCAACACAATCACCATCAACCCGATCAGCCCGACTTCAGCAATATGAAAAGCCAACCCGGCGATCAGGATCAACGCCGCCGCGCCTTGGACTAACAGGGCGGCGCGTTGGCGGGAAGTGCGTTGTGCGTTGTCTTCGTCCGCGTAGTTGGCCAGCACCGTGCGTACGTTGTCCGGCAGCAGCGTGCCGTAACCGAACCAGCGCAGCTTCTCCAGCAGCACACAGGTCACCAGGCCCGCGGCCAGCACCGGGAGCGACACCGGGGCAATCTTCAGAAAGAACTCGGAAAAGTGCCAACCCATTTCGTGGCCGATCAGCAGGTTTTGCGGTTCGCCGACCAGCGTGCAGACACCACCCAACGCCGTGCCCACAGCGCCGTGCATCAGCAGGCTGCGAAGGAACGCGCGAAATTGATCAAGGTCAGCATGATGGAGTGTGGGCAGGTGCTGGTCATCGCCGAATTCGCTGTCCTGGCGCGGGTCATTGCCCGAGGCGACGCGGTGATACACCGAATAAAAGCCAACGGCGGCACTGATGATCACTGCTGTCACTGTCAAGGCATCGAGGAACGCCGACAGAAACGCCGAAAGAAAGCAGAACATCAAGGCCAGCAGCGCTTTTGAGCGCACGCCCAGCAACAGGCGCGAGAACAGAAACAGCAGCAGGTCTTTCATGAAGTAGATGCCCGCCACCATGAACATCAGCAGCAAGATCACCGGAAAGTTGTGCACCAGTTCATCGTAAAGTGCCTGCGCCGTGGTCATTTTCAGCAGCAGCGCTTCAATCAGCAGCAAACCGCCGGGCATCAGCGGATAACACTTGAGCGCCATGGCCAGCGTGAAGATGAATTGCAGCACCAACAGCCAGCCGGCCGCCACTGGACCGACTGTCCATAACACCAATGCATTGATTATCAGGAAGCTGACAATGCTTGCCTTGTACCAGCGGGGGGAGTGGCCGAGAAAGTTGTGCGCGAAGGCCTGAGCCATTGAGCCGGACATCGGCTACTCCTTGTATTAAGAAGCGCGCAAGTTGCCGGAAGCGACAGGGAAGATCAAGTGTGTAACAACAAGTTGGCTCAACCGAGATAACGAACGACAACCGCTCGGTAATTGCCGTCCAGCGAATAGCCGCCGACAACTATGGCTCCGTCAGTTTGAACCGCCACTGAAGTGGCCATGTCCAGGCTACGACCAAGAGGGGTACGGACCCAACAGGTGCCTTCGGCAAAGCCGGGGTCCGGCTGTCCACCGGGTAGATACCGGGCCAGCAAAAAACCGGCTTCAACCCCGTGGAGGGTGCCACCGACCGCCAGCACCCGGCCATCCGGCTGCAACTGGGCGGCGTTCCATTGGCTGGCATTACGGCCAATGTGCAGCAAGTGTGGCTGGCCATTGTTGCAATGGATATCCGGACGACCGTTGCTGTGCACTTTCAGCGCCAGACAATGCATTGGTTCGCGGCTGCTGCCAAAACACTGCAAATCGCCATTCTCCAGTTGCACGATCTGGCTGATGTGCGCGCTTTTACCTTGGACATCGAAGGTCATCAGACCATCGACGGCAAAGCGCTCATCCAGGCTGCCGTCGGGCAGATAGCGCGCCAGCAAGGCTTGTTCGGGGAAACTGATCGATCCGCCCACCATGATTCGGCCGTCCGCCTGCAGCATCAGGCTGCTGAGCCAGGAGTTCATCAGCAAATGCCTGACCATGACAAAGCCGCGGCCATTGAAGGTCATGTCCAGTTCGCCCTCGGCAGTAAGGCGAATCAACAGACCGGCGTGATCGGCCTGTTCAAAGTGGTGATTGGCCAGCAGCAGGATCGCGCCATCAGCTTGCACCTTCACGGCACAGGTCTCGGCCCCCGGTCTGCCAAAAGGCCCAGAGGCATCGCGTCGGCCCTGGGATAAATTCCCTGGCAGACGTATGACGCAGTAACCATTGTCGCCAAAACCGTGAACCGGACGGCCCTGTTCATCGAATAACGCCAGAGCAGGCAGTGTTCGATGGGCGTCTTCGTAGTGCAGGCCGGCCATCAGGATGTTCCCGTTGGCCAAGACCTGAACGCTGCCGGCCATGGCTTCGTGACCGCGCTGAAAGGGGCCGATTACACTCCCGTGAGTGCCAAACGACAGGTCCGCGGAGCCGTCGGACAGCAAGCGGGCCAGACCGCAGTAATGACCACTGCGAGTGCCGACTTTCGCCGCCACCAGCACACGACCCTGCGCATCAATCGCCACACTGTTGGCGATGCTGTAAGTGCTGCCGGCGAAATACACTTGGGTTTTGCCATCGCAGGCGAAGCGTTTGTCGAGTTGGCCGGCAGTGTAAGGCGATGCAGGCAGGGCAACAGCAGTCTGGTGTGGCATGCGCGCACCTCCTTGCGAGCCGACCAATTCCCGGGGTTGGGAGGACAATGGCCTGTGCAAAACATTCAATCCTTGAATGATCGATAGCACAACGGTAACAACTAACTGGTGGAGGTCGTTATGTGCCAGAACAGTGTCTTTTCGAACCAGTGGCAAGCCTGCCAAGTAATAAAGCAAAAAAGATCGTCCCGGCGCGGCCTGGACGATCTTTTTTTAAAGCGTTAACACATGTTGTTAGTGCGGCATCGACCACGATTGCAGTATGTAACCTTCCTGGCTCAGTTCGGTACGAGCCTCTTCAAGAAGGTGTTCCAATTGCGTCGGGTCGGTGTAGGCGCTGCTCGGGATTTGTGTGCGTCCCAGTGGGGTGCTGGTGCGATCGATCACCGTCAGGCTGAGTTCGCCGTTACCGTCTTGTGGCGCCCAGGCTACGCATTTAAAGGGCTTAAATGCGCGGTCGGCAATCAAAAGAGCTTCGTTGATACGGAGCGGGGCGGTCATGGGATCTTCTCTCTCTATGCCCAATCAAGTGACAGGCCGTCGGTTGGGCTTACCGTTCGGCTGGTTACTTGTACTGATGCCCGCAACCGGGGGGCAGGTCACACGGATTGGGCAGAAATTTCAACTTTCTTTCATATACTCATTGGGTGAGCCGTTTTTGAAAGCTTAATGAAAGGTTGAACTCGTTAGGTAACTAACAAAGCGCCTTCTTATAACTAATTAACTAACTACCCTATAGACAAACGGTACAAGGCACCGTCAAATTCTTGCTAATGTTACAGCCAGGCCTGCCAAACGACTGTTTTTAATAATATTTCTCAAATTTGGCGCCAAGGAACAGTCATGATCGAAACGCCCGCGTTGCGACGTCTGTTAGTAGTGGACCCGTGTGACGACTGCCATCGTCTGTTGCCGGGTTTACGCTCTGTCGGTTGGGATGTTGATAGCTGCACCTTGGAGAACGCGGGCGAGCGCACCTGCGACGTTGGCCTGTTGCGATTACAACCTTTTCATCTGGAACACCCGGAAGCCGTCAAAGAGCTGATCAGCCACAGCGGCACCGAGTGGATCGCTGTGCTCAATCAGGAAGTCCTGCGGCTGCAGAATGTTGGCGACTTTGTTTGCGAATGGTTTTTCGACTTCCATACCTTGCCGTTTGATGTTTCGCGGGTGCAAGTCACCCTGGGACGAGCGTTCGGCATGGCGCGCCTGCGAGGGCAGGGCACGATTCATATCGATCAGCCCGAACATGAGTTGCTCGGCGACAGCAAGCCGATTCGCGAACTGCGCAAACTGCTCAGTAAATTGGCGCCTACCGAATCCCCGGTATTGATCCGCGGCGAGAGCGGCACCGGAAAGGAGTTAGTCGCCCGCACTTTGCACCGACAGTCCCATCGCCACAACAAACCGTTCGTGGCGATCAATTGCGGTGCAATCCCTGAACACTTGATCCAGTCCGAGTTGTTTGGCCACGAAAAGGGCGCGTTTACCGGCGCCCATCAACGCAAGGTCGGACGGATCGAAGCGGCGAACGGCGGAACATTGTTTCTCGATGAAATCGGTGACTTGCCGTTGGAACTGCAAGCCAATCTGCTGCGTTTCCTTCAGGAAAAACACATCGAGCATGTCGGCGGCAGTCAGCCGATTCCGGTGGATGTGCGGGTATTGGCGGCAACTCACGTCGACCTTGAGGCAGCGATCGAGAAAAAACGCTTTCGTGAGGATTTGTACTACCGCCTGAATGTGCTGCAAGTCGTCACCGCGCCATTGCGTGAGCGCCATGGTGACTTATCGATGCTGGCCAACCACTTTTCCCATTTCTACAGCCATGAAACCGGCCGTCGCCCACGCAGCTTCAGCGACGACGCTTTGATAGCCATGGGCAAACATGACTGGCCGGGCAATGTTCGCGAACTGGCCAATCGGGTTCGTCGCGGGTTGGTACTGGCCGAGGGGCGGCAGATCGAAGCCCGGGACCTGGGGCTGATCAGCCAGCACGCCATTCCCGCACCGATGGGTACGCTGGAGGACTACAAGACCCGCGCAGAACGCCAGGCCCTGTGCGACGTGCTTAACCGACACAGCGATAACCTGAGCATTGCCGCCAAGGTGCTCGGGATTTCCAGGCCGACGTTCTACCGTTTGCTGCACAAACATCAGATACGTTGAGTGGCCATTTTTAGTGAAAAATTGTCGGTAAATGCTTTTTAACCCGCATAGGGATCAACAAAAAACCCGCTGAAAAGCGGGTTTTTTGTGGGTGCCGTATCAGAAGTAGTACGGGAATTTAAGGCTGAAGGAAAAGTCTGGCGAGTCTTCCGTCAGGCCAATGGCCAGGTTGGGAACAATCGTCAGCTTGTCGGTGGCGGCCAGTGTCATGCCGATGTTGAAGTTAGCCGAGTTGTAGTCGCTGTTGGTGATCGATTGCCAATCGCCACCGTCCGGTTTGATTTTGCTCTTGCGAGCGAATTGATCGGTGAACGAAAACGACATACTCATCTTCTCGTTCAAGGCGAACGCAATACCGGCGCCGACCTGCCAGGAGTCGCCCAGTTTCACGTCCCCAGGCACCTTGGAGTTGACCTGAGGGCTAATGTCGCTGAAAGAGTCCTGGATGTTGTAGGTATAGGCCAGGCTGCCGAACAGCACCGCCGGATCGAAGGTCTTGACCAGCGAGATTCCCGGGGTGATCGACCAGACACCATTGCCGGTAGGCAAGCTCTGGGGCACCGAAAGGTTATCGTTGTTAGGATCATTGACCAGCTTGATGCCGTAAGGGTCATTACCGGTTGGCGCCTTGACGCGCAGTGTCACGACAGCGTCGGGCAGGTTGACCGACTCATCGAGAAACTTGTAAGCCACGCCGACGTTGACGTCGCCGATGGTGGGGTCGCGGGTCACGGTTGCGTCAGACGTCACCGGGCCTGCGCCACCAGCGCCACCGGAGGAATACGTCGATTCGCGATACACCACGGGAACGTTAATGTCGAACTGCCAACGTTGTGCCACGTTATAGCGAGCCGTCAGATCAAGGGTCCAGTTATCCGCCTTGATACGGTCAAGGTTGATGTTGCCGAGGAAAATCGAGTCCAGTGCCAGGAAACCATTGAGCGTCAACGCACGGGTATCGTAGTGCGTATAGGTCACGCCAGTTTCGAAGCTGAACTTGCCGCCACCGAAGAAGCCGCTGGCTTCGTCATACAGGTTGGACACGCTTTGTGCAGGCTCGGAGTCGTCCTTGAGCGCCTGGCCATATGAACTGCCGGTGGTTCCAGGCGCACCGGTGGCCACCGTCTGACCACCCTTGGCCGGTTCGGCAGGGGATTTGGTCAGACGTTTGGGCGGTGGTGTCACTGGTGTTGCTTCGACTTGTCGAACGCGCTGCTCAAGGACCATCAGCGCGTTCTGTTGTGCTTCGTAACGCTGTTTCAACTCCATGAGTTCTTGTTTTAATAATTCGACCTGAGGGTCCGGTGCTGCGTATAGCAGTGTTGCCGGGGTCAGGCTACTTAAACAGACTATAGCTCTGAGCGTTAGCGATCGATGCATGGGTTAGCCGTCCCTTCAAATGACTTCCGATGAGACTGAGCGTAGATCAGAATCCGAGCGCGCGAAGACCTTTGAGTTGATCGAGATTGCCGCTCACCGATCCGGCTGACGGCACGTTGTCACGCAACACGACATTGAATGAGGTCAGGTTGCGGACCTGGTTGCTGCTACCCAGCAATGTCGTGTTCTGCATCAGGCCACCCTGGGCCAGGCGTTGAATGGTGCTGCCCTGATTGTTATTGGCCACGATGTTGAGTTGCAAACCGGAGCCGGTTGAGGAAACGCTCAGCGAACCCGCGCCGTTCGTTCCGGATAACGTCGAGCCTGCGGCCAATGCCTGGCCCTGTTGTTGCGTTACTGGTGCCTGGTTAGCCTTTGAGACGTTGATATCAACGTTGTTGTAGGCCGTATTGTTGTCGCCGGCAGCGCGTACGACTTGAGTGACACCTTCGGTGCTATTGAGACCGCTGCCGCCCGTGACGCTACCGGTGCCGGAGCTGTGGTTTGAACCACTGCCTTTTTCATCGATCATCGATACATAGAACTGTGGCTTGATGGTTGATTGTTGAATTTGCATCGAGGAAGTGGCCCCGATTACTTCACCGTTGGCATTTTGCCAACTGCTGGTCATGACGATGCCGAAACTGACGATTCTACCCGGCATGACAAAGCGGCCGCGCAGGTTCGCCAGTTCCTGATCCTTCAGTTCGATGGGTTTGAATGGTTGTGCCTGGGTTGGCAGGCTGGCGGCCAGACAGGCAACGGCCAGCCAGATTGGAGTCTTCATTGGATGCTCCCGGAGCTTCATGCTCCTTATCATTAGAAGAAGTCGCTTTGGATGAATCCGAAGTCCATCAATTCTGCGTCTGGCACCGGGCTGAAAGCGTTGACCCGGTTCTTGGCGGTCAGTGGCAGGGGTGGGTCGAGCAACGCATTGGCTTTGTCATAGCCCTGACCGATAACGGCAAAGACGATGCCGTTCCAGCCTTTGACAAAGTCGTCGAGTTTGTAACGTTTATGACCCAGTACCGGATCTCCGATATAGACCCAGCCGTCATGAACTCTTTGCAAGACCACAAAATGTTTGTAGCCGCGGATATCCATGAGGACCACAACGGGAATTTTGATTTCGCTCAACGTTTCATTGGCAACCCGGTAGCCGCGGGCACGCATGCCGATACTTTCCACGTAATGCTTCATGTCGAGCATGGAGAAGCCCTGGACGCGGACAAGATTTTGATCGGAGTGTGCCAACATGCCTTCGATGATCTGTTCTTCATTCACGTCCAGCCAATAGGCCTGGCGCAAAATGGTCGCGAGCGCAGCGGCGCCGCAACTGAAGTCGGTTTTCTGTTGCACCAGGTCGGCAAACTTACGCTCACGTATGCTCTGGACCGGTTTGTACACCACCGCGCCGCCCGGCAGGACGGAAAGTGGCATTTGTGCAGCCTCGCTCACACTGGCTACGCAAAGCAAAAATGCCAAGATGATAATGCGCATGGTGGGGGCCTTCAGGTTGTGGCTGAAAAAGGCCCCCGTAAGGGGGCCTCCACCGTCAGCAGTTAGAACGAGTTGTTGGAAATGGCCAGCGAGTTGCTTTGTTGGTTGCCCACACCGGCAGCTACGTTGACGCCCAGGTTGCCGCTGCCGCCATTCACCGAACCGCTCAGGGTTGCAGTGTTGGTCACAGGGTTGGCCCAGCCAGTTGGAGTCAGCACTTGATAAGAGTAGGTGTTGCTCAAATCATACGAGCTGCTTTCACTGTAGCTTTTCGATTTATCGTACGAGGACTCTTTGGATTTGCTGCCCGATTTTTCGAACGAGGAGTTGAACGATTTCTCAAACGATTTCTCGTGCGATTTGTCGTACGACTTGTCGACCGATACGTCGAGGGATGCATCGAGCGATGCAGTCAGCGAAGCGTCAGAAGACGAGCTGCTGCTGCCCGAGTGGTGATGGCCATAATCCCACGAAGCATTTTTCGAAGCCTCGACCGCAGCGTCCAGAGTAGCGCTCAAGGAAGCGCTCAAAGAAGAGCTCGAGGAACCGCTTGCATGAGAGCTGCTAGAGCCACTGGCATCGAAGCTCTTCGAGCCGCTTACGTCAAAGCTCGAAGAAGAGCTTTTGCTTCCGCTTGCCTCAAATGACTTGTCCTTGGAGAAACTGCCGCTGGCTGTTTGGGTAACGGTCAGCGTATCTACACGGAAGGTCCGATCAGCGTTGTTATTCACAACGAGGCCAGGGCCTTGTTGATCGGCGGAGGCGGTAGCAGTTGCGTTACCCAGTGGAGCATTGGTGTTGGCAATGGCCATGGTGTTTTTCTGTTGGTTCAGGTCGCCGCCAGCAATGTTGATCCCCATGTTGCCGCTGCCGCTGTTGCCCGATCCGCTCATGGTGGCAGAGGCAGTGCTGCCGTAGTTGTCTACCCTGTTGCCGTTGCTGTATTGCTTGACGCTTGCGGAAGCGGAAGCAGTGCCGAACACGAAGCTGTTATCGGTGGCAGCGGCTGCGGCGTTTGCAATGGCGGCCGCGTTGTCTTGTTGGTTGCCGTCGCCGGCAGCCACGTTGACCCCGACGTTGCCGCTGGTGCCGGTGGCGGAGCTGCTCATGCTGGCATCGTTAACGGTCCCTTGGTTAAGGATGTGGTTGTTGGTACTGCGTTGGTTATCCGTCGCATTCGCCGTCGCGTAGACCGGGATTTTGGTTGGAGGAGGGGTGTGATGACCATTATTATGGCCATTGTGGCCATGATGGTGGTCATCAGTCTGCCCAGCTTGTACAGCAACAGCCATGACCGCAGCAATTGCGAACACCAGAGGCTTGATTGCCATCGAAGGTTTCATGGTGATTCTCCGTACTTATTTTAGGTTAAGTGTTGTTTCTTACCTGTTTGGGTCAATCCGCGACCCGTACGCTGAGGGTGTTTGCCATTCGATTACCCACCCCGGCGCTCTGATTCAACTGAATCACCCCACGGCTACCGGTGAAGGCCTGATCGCTGGTAGCGACCTGGCGATAGCCGGGTGCAGAGTCAGTTGCATCGGAGTTGTTGATCAGCGCCACGTTCTGTTGCCTGAGGACGCTGTCGTCGATACTTTGCGGCTGCGTACCAATGCTGATGCGCAGTGCATTGGCTTGCTGGTTGCTGGCGCCCGCGCTCTGGTTCACGCCGAGTGCGCCGTTGCCATTGCTGAATGAGTTGCCCTGGATGCTGGACTGAGCATCGATCCTGGGATCGACCACAGAGCGCAGCCGTTGGCGAATCTGTGTGGTCGCGTTCGCATCATGACCAATGGCGAAAGCCCGGGCATTGGTCTGCTGCTGCTGGTCGCCCGCAGCCTGGTTGACCGTGAAGTTGCCTTGGTACTGAGCGCCCGATCCGTCGATGTCGGCGTTGTTGATGACGGGAGGTTGGGCGAATGTCGATGCACTGAAAAACATGGCGATAATCAGCAGCGAACGATTCATCTCAACGGTCTCCCGTTATGACTTTCAGAGCACCCAGGCCTTGCTGGACGTTTGAATTGACCATGTTGGCGATGCCGCTGCCCGAGTTTCCCGAACGTCCGGCGGGGAGGTTCGAAAGCTGACTCTGGCTGCTGATATTGCCGCCCAGATTGTTGGTGTTTTGAGTGACCAGGCGGGAGATGCCCGCACCACTGGCGACATTGGCAAAGTCGCCGTCGCTCAGCTCGTTCGTTTGGCTGAGGATTTGTTTGGACGGGTTGGCGTTGACGGTCGTGGGGTTAGGGTCGGGGCGCAATGGCGGAACGGTTGCATTGCGAGGCTGGACATCACGTTTGATGGTGATGATGCCGTTGTCGGCCTGTACGGGCAGGCAGACACTTGAGCCCAGTGCGCATCCGATCAGCAAGAGGCTAAAGATGCTGTTATTAAATGTCCCCACGGCGGCAATTCCTTCTGTAATTGGACGCTGGCCCTTTTCAGCGTTGCGAGGTAGAGAGCAGAAGGTGTGCCGGTTTTTACTTTTCTTTTAAAAACAGTGGGTTGGGTTTAATTATCGAGACAGTCAAAAAAACGGTGTAAAGCCGCTGAAACAGAGCCACGCAAAAGCCCCGTCCATACTGGCGGCGCTGCTCGCTAATGGCTTTGAATGCAGGTTGTATCAGCGGCTTAACATTTTTTTGCTGGCGTGAAGGGGCCGCTTTAAATCGCGGGTTTGCACAAGCGGAGGTGTTTCAAAAATGGACAGTGGCGACAAGGCGGGCAAGCCCCTGTCAGGCGTTGAGCAAATGCGTTACCGCCTCGAATGACGCTTGCTGTCGCTGTTTCCAGTCACCTTCCACTATCCGGCAAGGCTGGCGGTGCAGGTCAAGCCATTGGCGGCTGGCCTGGAAAAACGCCTGGCGTTCTGCCAATTGCGGTTGGCAGCGCTGCCCATCGTCATGCCAGGCAACGGCTTCAGGACTAAGCAGCAAATGCAGGTCGTAATGCCGCGCCAGCAACGCTTGCTCGATCCATGGCGGGCAATTGCCAAACAGCGTGTGACTCCAGAGGATATTGCTCAACAGGTGCGTGTCGAGAATCAACAGTGACGGTTGTCGGGCGCGTGCTTCATCCTCCCAAGTCAGTTGGCCATGAGCTATCACCGAGATGTCATCGTAGCGGGTTTCCCGGGCTTCGCTGTCGATAAAGTGCCTAACGTACTCACTGACCAATATGCCGCCAAAGTTGGCGTGAATCTCGCTCGAAAGCCAACTTTTGCCGCTGGATTCCGGACCTGTAAGCACCAGCACTTTCATGTGCGCAACGCCGGGTCGGCGCGCCATTCACGCCAGCCTTGCACAGCCAGGAGCAGGAACAGGGCGTAAAGCGAGGCGGTCAAGTACATGCCTTTATAGATGAACAGTGCGACGAAAATCACATCGACGGTGATCCACAGTGGCCAGCACTGCACGCGTTTTTGCGCCATCCACAGTTGCGCCACGAGGCTGAATCCGGTCAGTGCAGCGTCAAGCCAAGGCTGCGCGGCATCGGTCCAGTGCGCCATGGCAGCGCCCAGCAGCAGGCTGCCGATGGCGCCGACCGCAAGGCCCGAGGCGATTGATTTTGCGTCGAGTCGACTGACTTGCCGACCGGCATTCGCCTCACCCGCGCGGGTCCACTGCCACCAGCCGTAGAGCTGCAGCGCGGCATAGATCACTTGCAGGAGCATGTCCGAATACAGCTTCACTTCAAAAAAGATCCAGCTGTAAAGCAGCACCATGACCAGGCCGATCGGCCAGCACCAGGGGTTCTGTTTGACCGTCAACCAGACGGCGATCACGCCGAGGGCGGCGGCAAACAGTTCAAGCCCGGACATGGGGGTTCCTTGGGGAAATCGAAGAGGGGGCGGATTGTACCGGCAGGCGCTGCCAAGTAGAACCGCCTGCAGCAGCTGCGGCAGCTGCTACAGGGGCATTGCTACACGCGAAACTGCTTGAGCAATCCGTTCAACTGCTCGCTCAAGTCCTTGAGCCGAACGCTGGCCATACTCGATTGCTCGGCCGCCAACGCCGTGCTGTGGGACAACCCCGCAGCCTGCGTGACGTTCTGATTGATGTCTTCCACCACATGGGCTTGCTGCAAGGTCGCACTGGCAATCGAGGCGTTCAGTCCATTGAGGTTGCGCAAGGCTTGCCCGATCGCATTCAGGCTGGCCCCGGCCAGGCCTGCCTGTTCAATGGTCAGTTGCGAGGCGCGGCTGCTGTCGCCGATCACTTTGACCGCTGCTTCGGAATGGTTTTGCAGGCGTTCGATCATCGACTGGATCTCTGCCGTGGACTTTTGGGTACGCTGGGCCAGCAGGCGTACTTCATCGGCCACCACCGCAAAGCCACGACCTTGCTCACCGGCCCGCGCCGCTTCGATCGCCGCGTTGAGCGCCAGAAGGTTGGTTTGCTCGGCGATGGAGCGGATGACTTCCAGGACACTCCCGATCTGTGTGCTTTCAGCGGCTAGGGTGCGGATCACCTCGACGGCTTGATCGATGGTGCCGGACAGTTTGTCGATCTGCTGCAAGCTGCCATCAATGTTGATTTGTCCCTGCTGCGCCTGAGATTCGGTATCGCGCATTTCGCTGGCCGCATGCTCGGCGTTCTTGGCTACATCCTGCACGCCATAAGTGACTTCGTTGATCGCGGTCGCCACGAGTTCCATTTGCTGGGATTGTTGTTGACTGCGTTGCTGGGCCTGAGCCGCGTCGTTGCCCAGTTCGCTGGAAGACTGGCCCAGCTCGCTGGCGGAGACTTGCAATTGACTGATCACCCCTCGCAGCTTGGCGGTGAACGCATTGAAGTGGCGAGCCAGTTGAGTGACTTCATCGCGGCCTTGGGTGTCGAGACTGCGGGTCAGGTCGCTCTCGCCGCTGGCGATATTGGCCATGGCGTTTACGGTGTCCTGGAGCGGGCGCACGATGCTGCGCGCAATCATGATCACCAGCAATGCCAGGATCAGCGCAATCACCAGGCCGACGATAGAAGCCTGCCACACCTGGCCATAAAACTCGGCCTGCATGTCATCGATGTAGACACCAGAACCAATCACCCAACCCCAAGGTTCGAACAGTTTGACGTAGGAGGTTTTCTCGACCGGGGCGCTGGCGCCCGGCTTCGGCCAGCGGTAGTTGATCGTGCCAGCGCCCTTGGCCTTGGCGACGGCCACCATTTCGTTGAACAGCGCAAAACCGTCCGGGTCGCGGATCGCCGAAAGGTTCTGGCCATCCAGTTTCGGGTTGGCCGGATGCATGATCATCACGGGCGTCAGATCGTTGATCCAGAAATAGTCATTCTGGTCATAACGCAGCCCGCGAACGGCGGACAGCGCTTGCTTTTGTGCAGCTTCGCGGGTCAGCGTGCCGGCCGTTTCCAGGTCATGGAAGTAGCTTAAAATGCCGCTGGCAGTCTGCACCACGTGCTGGGTTTTCTGAGCTTTGCCCTGATAAAGGTCGTCGTGGATCTGCTTGAGCATCAGCACGCCCAGCGTCAATAGCATCACCACCGAGACGATCAAAATGAGCCACAAACGTCGGCTGATCGACACATTGCGCAAGCTGTTCATAACGCTGTCACTCCGGTTTCTTGTTCTTGTAATAAACGATGGCCAGCATCCAACCACGCTTTGGCCTTTCGGGCATATGCGACCCAAGTCTCATGACGCGGCAGCGTTTTCGTGGCTTGTCTGATAGGATTTCGGCCCCGCGCAAAGAAACCTGAATCCGAGTTGATTTTTCACGGGATTTTTACCGGAGTGTCTGGATCCTCTGCGCGCGGACTTCAGCTACGCTTGGCGCAGTCAACGCTTAAAAAAATTAATGGGGCATGCCTTTTCGCATTGCCTTTGGGGGATTGATGGATCTGTGGACCGCCTTTCAGGCATTGATTCTTGGGGTTGTAGAAGGGCTGACAGAGTTTTTGCCCATTTCCAGTACCGGCCACCAAATCATCGTGGCGGATTTGCTCGACTTCGGTGGCGAACGGGCCATTGCGTTCAACATCATTATCCAGCTGGGGGCAATCCTGGCGGTGGTATGGGAATTTCGTCGCAAGATCCTCGATGTGGTGACCGGTTTGCCGACGCAACCCAGCGCTCGCCGATTCACTGCCAACCTGCTGATCGCCTTTATGCCGGCTGTGGTGTTGGGCGTACTCTTTTCCAACCTGATTCATGAATACCTGTTCAACCCGATTACCGTCGCAACGGCGTTGGTCGTGGGCGGGATCATCATGTTGTGGGCCGAGCAGCGTCAGCATGAAGTGCACGCTGAAACCGTGGACGAGATCACCTGGAAAGACGCATTGAAAGTCGGCTTTGCCCAGTGCCTGGCGATGATTCCCGGCACTTCGCGTTCCGGCTCGACCATCATTGGTGGCTTGCTGTTCGGCCTGTCGCGCAAGACCGCAACCGAGTTCTCGTTCTTCCTGGCCATGCCGACCATGGTCGCGGCGGCGGTGTACTCGGGCTTTAAATACCGTCACTTGTTCGTGCCGGCGGATTTGCCAGTGTTCGCCATCGGCTTCGTGACCGCGTTCATCTTCGCGATGATTGCCGTCAAAGCCTTGCTCAAGTTCATCGCCAGCCACAGCTATGCCGCGTTCGCCTGGTATCGCATCGTGTTCGGCCTGGTCATCCTGGCCACCTGGCAGTTCGGTTGGGTCGACTGGGCCGCGGCGCGGCCATGAGTGACTCCAGCGCGCGCAACAACCCCGGACGCCGATCCGGGGGAGAGCGGGTCCAGTATCCACAGTTGAAACTGTTGGTGTTTTTGATCCTGTGCGCGCTGCCGCTGACCGGCTCGGTGCGGCTATGGTTGCGTGGGGTTTCGCTGATTCCCCTGGCGGCCTACGGCATCGTCAGCGTGCTGGCGTTCTTTCTGTACTGGAGTGACAAGCGCAAGGCGCGTGCCGACAGTTGGCGCACCCCGGAGAACGTCTTGCACGCGGTAGAACTGGCGGGCGGCTGGCCGGGCGCCTTGCTGGCCCAGCAAGTGTTTCGGCACAAGACCCGCAAGGTCTCGTTCCAGCTGGTGTTCTGGCTCATCGTGCTCATGCACCAGGTCTTCTGGATCGACCAACTGTTCCTCGGTGCGAACTTGTTTGCCCTGGGCTGAAAGAGCGGGCCTTACAGCAGCAAGCCAATCTGGGTGCGCTTGGGCAGTTTGCTCACCACCAGTTGGTGGGAACGTTGAAGCAATCCTTGAAGTTCCTCGCTAGCCAGCGGGTAGGGTGTTTCCATGATGATCCACTGCGCCCTTGCCAGATACGGCGCCGGGTGAATCCCCGGACGGTCGCAGTGCCCCAGAAACAGATCCTTGTCGACCTTGAACGCGAGGGATTCGCCGCGCAGGTTCTGCAAGGCGAACATTTTGTTGCCGGCAATCGAAAACACCCGAACGCCTCCCCATTTGTAGTCCTCCCGGGCACCGGGCAGCGCGAGACAGAATTGCGCGACATCCTCTTCGCTCATGCGTCCAGCCTTCATATCAGTCGGTCCCCACACATATTGAATGATTCGATCAAATGGTCGATCCAGGCGCGTACCGCCGGCATCACCCCGCGTCGATGAGGGTAGACCGCTTGCAGCCAGCCGCCAGGCAGCGACCAATCGGGCAGTAACTGCACCAGCGCGCCGTTTTCCAGCTCCTGCTCGCAATACATCATCGGCAGCATGGTGAAGCCCTGGCCTGCGAGGGTGCAGGCCTTGCGCACGATGAAATCGTCGATACCCAATCGCGCTTCCAGACTCAATTCAACACTTTTGCCTTGTTGATCGAGCATGCGGATGTGCACCAGACGGTCGGCTTCCAGCGCACCGAGCACCGGCAAGGTTTTCAAATCATCGGGGTGGTTGATCGCGCGCCCATGCAGGAACGCCGGGCTGGCGACCATCGCCATCTGCGCCTGGCGCAAACGCCGCGTCACCAGTAACGGATCCTCATCGCCCAGTTCGCGCACCCGCAATGCGACATCGACGCCTTCGTTCACCAGGTCGACGCGGCGATTGAGCAGCATCACTTCCAGTTGAACCTGAGGGTATTTTTCCAGGAACTTGCTGATTACCGATGGCAGCATCTCGTGGGCCAATCCAACCGGGCAGGACACGCGCAAGCGTCCACGGGGTTCGCTGGACATACTGGCCACGGCTTCATCGGCCATCTCGGCTTCCAGCAGCATGGCCTGGCAGTGGCGCAGGTAACGCTCTCCCACGGCGGTCAGCTTCAGTTGTCGGGTGGTGCGTTGCAGCAGGCGCGCGCCGAGGCGATCTTCCAGCTCGGCGATACGCCGCGATAACCGGGACTTGGGAATTCCCAGCAGTCGCCCGGCGGCAGCAAAGCCACCGGCTTCGACCACTTTAGCGAAATAGTAGAGGTCATTGAGGTCTTGCATGGCTGGAGTCCGATTGTTCTATCAGTGAGACGAACTATCGCATTATTGCGGGCTAATCAGCTATTGGTTTCACCTGTAGGATCAACCCCATCAGATCGCCCCGTGGCGATCCTCACCTGGAGATCCCACATGAAATTGTTGCATATCGATTCGAGCATTCTTGGTGACAACTCGGCTTCCCGTCAGTTGAGCAGCGAAGTCGTTAAAGCCTGGCAAGCCGCGGAACCTACTGCTGTCGTGACTTACCGCGACCTGGCCGCTGATGCCATCAGCCATTTCTCCGCCACGACCCTGGTCGCCGCAGGCACCACCGCTGAACTGCGCAACGCCGCTCAACAGCACGAAGCCGAGCTGAGCGCCACTACCCTGGCTGAATTCCTGGCTGCCGATGCCGTCGTCATCGCCGCGCCGATGTACAACTTCACCATCCCGACCCAACTCAAAGCCTGGATCGATCGCATTGCCGTTGCCGGTCAGACCTTCCGTTACACCGAAGCCGGCCCTGAAGGCCTGTGCGGTGGCAAAAAAGTGGTGATCGTCTCCACTTCCGGCGGCCTGCATGCCGGTCAGGCAACTGGCGTTGCCCACGAAGACTACCTGAAGGTGTTGTTCGGCTTCATCGGGATCACCGACATCGAGTTCGTTCGTGCCCACGGCCTGGCATACGGCGACGAAGTGCGCACCAAAGCCATGAGCGACGCTCACACGCAAATCAGCGAGCAATTGTTCGCCGCGGCGTAAAGCTTGCGTAAAGACGACAAACAGCTCAGGCAACCCCCAAAAAACTCTGTATTCTGATCACGCAAGTGTCAGATACGGAGTTTTTTGTTTCTGGCCGTTTCAGGTTGTGGCCCAGGTTATGCAGTCGAGGGTTTAACGTCCCCGTTCTGTAACGACCTTGGTAGCTGCAATCGCGGGCTCAAGGCCGCTTTCTCGGTATTTCGAGAAGAACGGGCTTTCCGGTCAAGTAACAAAGGGTAGGGCATCCGATGGTGCGTCTTTGTGCAACGTTACTGATTTGCCTGCTCAGCAGCCTGAATTCAGTGCACGCCGCGCCTGCGCCGCATCCTCACTGGAGCGTCGGTTTCCATGAGATGACTTTTCTCGACCCTCTGGATTTGCAGCCGATGCGCGCCATCGCGTTCTATCCCTCAAGCGACCGCGAACACTCCAGCCTGCTTGAGGGCTACACCGTCGAAGCCGGCGAAGACACCCGAGTCGCCATCGGGCGTTTCCCGATGCTGATGCTGTCCCACGGCAACACCGGAACCCCGCTGGCCTTGCACGACCTCGCGACCTCGCTGGCGCGCAGAGGGTTTGTGGTGGTGGCGGTGATCCATCCTGGCGACAACTCCAAAGATCACAGCCGTCTCGGTACGTTAAGCAACCTGTACGGCCGGCCTATCCAGATCTCCGAAGCCATTACCGCGACCCTCGGCGACCCGATGCTCGCGCCTTTCGTCAATGCCGATCAGGTGGGCGTGATCGGATACTCGGCGGGTGGCGAGACGGCGTTGATCCTGTCCGGCGCCACGCCTGACCTGGATCGTCTTCGCCGCTACTGCCAGGAGCGCCCGGACGACCGCGATGCCTGCAACACTCAAGGTGAACTGATAGTCGACCGTGATGACCTGCAACCGGTGGCCGATCCTCGCGTCCATGCATTGTTGCTGATGGCGCCGCTGAGTTTGAAATTCGGCCGCCAGACCTTGGCCGACGTGCATGTGCCCGTGCTGCTTTACAGTGGCGATGGCGACAAACTGGTGGCCTACGATAAAAACGCGGCGGCGCTGGCGCGCAAACTGCCGATCGCGCCCGACTTCAAATTGCTGGCCGGGGCAGGGCACTTCGTGTTCCTGGCGCCGTGCAATGAAGAACAAATCATCGCCATGCCGGCCTTGTGCACCGATGCTGACGGCGTCGACCGCAAAGACATCCACCGCAACATGGTGTCCGAAGCCGATCGATTCTTCTCGCATGCTCTGGGCAAACCAAGCCGTGCCGGCATGCAAACCGCCGATCAATAGTTGCTGCGATCCCTGTGGGGTCAGGTCATTGCGCGACGTTTGAGCAACAGGGTCAATCCGAGGCCTGTCACTGACAGTAACGCCGCGCTGAAGAAGATCCACGAATACCCCAGGTTCAACGCCACCGCGCCCATCAGCGGCCCGGCAATCGCCAGCGCCAGATCGAAAAACACCGCATAAGCACTCAAGCCCGCGCCACGACTGGAATTGGGCACTTGCTTGATCGCCTCGACACCCAGCGCCGGATAGACCAGCGACAAACCAAACCCGGTCAGGCCGGCGCCGATCAACGCATATCCGGTCGAAGGCGCGAGCCACAGCAGCGCCAGGCCCAGGGTTTCAATGGTCATGCAGGCGATGGCCGAGGTGAAGCCGCCGAAGCGGCTGATGCTGGAGATGAACAGCAGCCGCGCCAGAATGAAGCAGACGCCAAACACCGTGAGGCAATAAGCGGCGCCAGCCCAGCCGCGGCTGACGTAATAAAGGGTGATAAAGGTGGTCAGGGTGCCGTAACCGATCGAAGCCAGGCTCAGGCTCGCACCGAATGGAGCGATCCGCCCGAACACCGCCCAGAACGGCAGGCGCTCACCGCGAATCACCGGCACGGAAGGTTTGTTGCGGATCAGCAGCAACGCCGCCAGGGCCAACAATGACAGCACAATCCCCAGGCTGGCGAAGCCATATTCACCGACCATCACCACGCCCAAAGGTGCGCCAATGGCGATGGCCCCGTAGGACGCGATGCCGTTCCACGAAATTGAACGGGCTGTGTGTTCGGCACCGACCTGGCCCATGCACCAACTGATTGTGCCCACGCCGATCAATCCTTGTGCGATCCCCAGCAACAAGCGACCGGCAATGAGGATCAACAAACTTGGCAACGGATAGCTTTGCAGCAACGTTGAAATCAGCGTAAGAACGCCGCTCAACACGATCCCCGACAACCCGTAGACAATCGCCCGTTTGGTGCCAATGGTGTCCGACATGCGCCCGGCCATGGGGCGGCTGAGCAGGGTGGCCAGGTATTGCGAGCCAATGGTCAGGCCCGCGATGATCGCGCTGAAACCCAACTGCTCATGGACGTAACCCGGCAACACCGCAATCGGCAGGCCGATGCAGAGGAAGGCAATAAAGGTATAGAAAACGATGGAGACGATCTGCAGGGTGATCGCCATGGAGCTTTGCGGGGGCAGTTGCTGCGATGACATGAGGGCTCGTTCGCGGGCGGCGGTGGGAGAACTGCATCATGGCGTGGGTCTGAAACAAAAGAAAGCAGGCTAACTATATCAATCGCCGAATTTTACGTTGTCGTTGATGGCCTCTTCGCGAGCAGGCTCGCTCCCACATTAGCTCGTGGTCCCCTGTGAGAGCGAGCCTGCTCGCGAAGGTTTCAGGGCCAACGCATTCCTTGGCCCTGAAATGCAAAAAGCCCCGTCACCAGGACGGGGCTCTTCATTTATAGCGAACGTTTAGAACACAACGCCCTGGCTACGCAGGTAGTCGTCATAGGTGCCGCTGAAGTCGATCACGCCGCTAGGGCTGAGCTCGATGATGCGGGTGGCCAGGGACGATACGAACTCACGGTCGTGGCTGACGAAGATCAGGGTGCCCGGGTAGTTTTCCAGGG
>Ga0157371_10000143_pt1 | contig 103796 bp, 73 predicted proteins | sample C45metaG_FD_113462 | JGI IMG/M metagenome (GOLD analysis project Ga0157371, IMG submission 113462) | Corn rhizosphere microbial communities from Kellogg Biological Station, Michigan, USA - C4-5 metaG | ecosystem: Host-associated > Plants > Roots > Rhizosphere > Soil | place: USA: Michigan...
CAGCCTTCTCGGAATTTAATTTGGCAGAATACCAAAAATGGTCAGACTCGAATGTAAAAAGGGCAATTTTCAATTTAGAAAATTGCCCTTTTTGGTCTTATTAAAGATTTGAGACAAATTTTAATTTTGCACAACTTTTGAAAAAGAGACTTTTGAGACAGCCTCATTTTATAAAATAACAATTCCAACATTCCAACCTACCCAACCAGTATATCTCGAATCCTTAAAAGTAAAATCCCGATGTTTTTCCTGTAACAGATCAAACTCTCCAATTCTAGTGTTTTGCCTGGTGTAATACACATTAACCGATGGACCACCCTGAATGGCCAGCCATTTATTTAACCTGATGTTTATCGGCAGTTCAAATTTATTTAATAGGTTCAGGTAATCCCAACTGCCCTGATATACATATTGACTGCTGATTTCAGGGTTTAATGAAACACTACGAAACAGTTTCATTTCCTTTCCAAAACCTAGTCCGCCGGTATATATTTTATCTGCTGATTTTTTGTTTGTGCCGAACATCAATATGTTGTACAAACGTTTGCTCCCTCCTTTATACTGTACATTATAAGTAGTGCTTTCATTCGTGCTGAAACCGAATTTATGATACCCGTTTAAAGCAACGTTAATTAAGCCAATGGAATAACCATCATTCCGGTTAGAAACATTTAAAACCCCAAGCTGGACTCCTTTTAAATTATTCGCATAATTAATTGCCCCAACCTGCAGTCCACTGGCAGTTTTTGAAGTAAAATTGGCGAGTACAGCAAGATTTAATCCACTTGTTTCCTGGTCGACATTAGCAATTCCACCAATCTGTATTCCGCTGGTTCTGCCTTTTACGATGTTCCCACCAACTCCAATCTGAACTCCTTTAGTATCTTGACCAACCACATTAAATACTCCTGTTTGCCAGCCTTTTAAGGTTCTGCCGATTGTATTAAGGCCAACAGAAAATTGTGCTCCCTTAAAATTGTTTTTAACGTTATTATATATACCTCCTATTTGCAAGCCTTCAAAATCCTTACTAACATGGTTGTGAGCTAACGCAATCTGCATGGCATTTACATTACCATTTACGTGATTAAAAAAACCTGCAATTTGAATTCCACGAACATTTCCTCCAACTAGATTAAAACCTCCTGCAAACTGAAAATACTGGACATCACTTTTATCAATGTTGAAGCCAAAACCAATTTCCGCACCATCTACGCCCGCACTATAAGCGCCGATTACATTAAGTGAAAATTTGTTCACCACCTGTCCGCTTAGTGAGCCATGAGAGTTTAATTTTGGAATCAGTGAAAACTGGAAAGGCGCTTTAGAAATAAAACCACCGATATTAATCGACTGGATTTTTTGTTGCGCTGTAACCAAGGCATTGCCCAGCCAGGTATTTTCTACAACATCCAAATTTTCACTGATAAATCGCTCAGTCGGGCTTTCCTTTTTATTGCTTATGTTTACCTCGGCCAAAAAATGGGTAATGGTAGATTTGTAATTTTCTTTGCTCACGGTGAGCGATATGGGGTGTGTAATGTTTTTCAAACGCATTGAGAAGTAACCATTCCCATCGGATATTTCGGAAACCAGCAAGGTTTTTTCATAAATACTGGCATCCTGGATCGGTTTATTGGTCTGTTTATCCACCACTTGCCCGGAAATGGTGTAAAGTTCTGGATTACCAATTGATTCGTTGACCAGTAGAACCAGTTCGAGCGGAGCATACCTGATGATCACAAAATTACCCGATTGGCGGTATTCGAACCGATGGCTTAGTAATTTATCCAGGGCCTCAGCAATGTTCAGGTTATTTTCGTGAATACTCACCAAACTATCAAGCGGCAATATATTGCTGTTATAAGAAAATCTGAAGCCACCTTTCTCTTCAATTGCAGCCAGAACCAAACTTAATTTCTGCCGTTCTATATTGAGAGAAATATTTCTGGATAAAGTAGATTGTGCTTTTACCAGAGAACAGGAAATGAGGAAAAAAATAGCGGTAATTTTGAGCGCACGCATAGGTATTATTTAAGTTTAATCACATTCTGCCCATACTCCACTTTTATTTTAAAAGTTTCGGCTATTACATTCAGGATTTCTTTAAGCGATTCGTTTTTAAAAGTAGTACTGATCGGGAGTGCCTTTAAAGATGGATCCACGATTACGATATTGCTTTTAAATTTTTCATTGAGTACAGCAACCAGGTCAGCCAGCGGTGTTCCATCGCAAACCAACTCATTTGTATAATAGTAATTGTACAATTTGCCCTGATTTTCACCTTTGGTAAAATGCATCTGATTTTGGTTAATTTCTACTTTTTCCCCGGCAGTTAAACGCACACTATCTTTTTGGTTATTCACCTTAACTATACCACTTTCTACAATTACGATGGTTCCTTTTTCATCGCCTTTTACATTAAATGCCGTTCCTACAACAGTTACCTGAACATCGTTAATGCTGATGATAAAAGGTTTCGATTTATCGGCACTCACTTTAAAAAATGCTTCCCCTTTTAATTTTACATCACGGGTTTTATTAAAAAAACCACCGATAAAGGATATAGAAGACTGTTTATTCAGTATCGCGGTAGAACCATCAGGCAAAAGCTGGGTTAGTGTATTTAAGCCACTGCTCACGCTTAATTTATTGCCGACTAAATTGTTGTAAAAGAATAAACCCGCACTAAAAATGATGGCAACAACCGCCACCCAACGTAAAACGAATGGATAATTAATTGATTTTTTCTCGCGCTGCAAACGGATGTTTAACCTCTCCAAAGCCTGGTGCTCGTCTATAGAGTGGTCGATCTGAAGTTTGCTTTTCTCCAGTATCGTCCTGAAATCCTCCAGCTGTTTATGGTGATCCGGATTGGATGATGCCCAGGCTTCAACCTGCTCGCATTCGGGCATATTAGCCTCTCCAAGCAGGTATTTTGCCAGCAAATCATCGTTAATATTTGTATAGTTTTTATCCATAAGCTTATTTCAATAATATAAAAACGAGGATCAGGAAATCGACCACCTTAAGGCGTAAAATTTTTAAAGCTTTCCCCATCTGGTTTTCTACCGTTTTGATCGAAATATTTAGTGCGTCGGCAATTTCCTGATATTTCATCTGGTCGAACCTGCTCAACTGAAATACATTCCGGCACTTCTCAGGTAGTTCGTTTATCGCCGAATGGATATTTTTTTCCAGTTCTGTTGCCATAATCTCTGTATTTAAATTACCTGTATCGTTTTTCACCGTATCGGCATAATGGATGTTAAAATTTGACCTCACTTTTTGATGTTTGAGATAGTTTAAACTTTCGTTATGTACCGATCGGTAAAGAAAAGATTTTAAAAAACCATCTTCTTTAAGCTGATCCCTTTTTGTCCAGATGCGCACAAACACATTTTGAACAATTTCTTCAGCATCATCTTTTTCTCTGATTATGGTAAAAGCATAGGCATGCAGACTTTTGAAATGTTTTAAAAACACTTCGTCGAAAGCCTGTTTATTACCGCTTTTAATTAATCCGATAAGATGGGTATCGTTACTTTCCAAGCTTGTTATAATGTTTTCATTTTTACCACAGATGCGCACAGATAAACAAAGATGCGGGTTGCCCCATTTAATCATTATTCAAACAGTCTTCGACTACGCGCTCAGACTGACCAATAGTTTACTTAAACCAACCAGTTTTAAACAAAAAATTTATCTGTGTTTATCCTTTTTATCCGTGGTTAATATTTCACGCTATGCTGCTAAAATCGATTTCAATTTACGCCTAATTATAATTTCTTTTAAAAAGCCTGGTATAATTTTATCCAGCAACACCAAAATGCGATTCGCAAAACCCGGTATAATTTCTTTTTTTCCTTTCAACATACCATCCATTGCTGTTTTGGCTACATAATCAGCTTCTAAAATAGTCGCTTTGGCAAAACCTTTAAGTTCATTGTTCATTACCAATAATTCTGGTTTGGTGTTAATGCCACCAGGACTGAGTAAACTAATATGCACATTTGTACCGCTTAACTCTAGCTGTAAACAACGGGTAAAATAACCTATAAACGACTTAGTTGCCCCATAAACCTGTTTTTTAGGAATGATAAAGTGACCACCTAAACTCCCCACGTTTAAAATATAACTTGCTGCGTTTTTATCGATATGGTTTAAAAACAAACGGGTAAGCAGCACGGTATTCGTAATGTTAAGATCAATCTGTGTCCGGTAAAAATCTACATTTTTATCTTCAAACCAACTCCAGTTTCCCAAACCTGCGTTATTAATCAAAACGTTGACCTCAATTTTCCGTTCCTTTAGTTTTTCAAATATTTCGATTGCTGCATCGTTTTTGGTCAAATCGAGCTCAATGCACAAAACTTTGCTGTTAAAATTTACACGAAGATAATTTGCCAAATGCTCTAAGCCACTGTTAGGTAGCGAAACCAATACCAGCCCGAGGCCGCGTTTGGCCGATTCAATGGCAAAAGATTTGCCCAAACCCTCACTTGCTCCTGTAATTAATACTGTTAACTGTTTCATTTTAAATACTTTAATTTTCAACCACAGATTTACACAGATCTGGGTGCTAAGCATTAAAATCCTATCTGTGTGCATCCTTTTCATCTGTGGTTAATGTTGTTTTTAATTATACTGAAATGATTAATGGTTTTTCCCAAACCCACCGCAAAAGGCGTAATCCTGTAATTCAGTTCGGCAATGGCTTTATTGCTTGAGTATTGCTGATTGCATTTCAATCTATCTGCAAATTCTGGCAGGAAAAACGGCGTAAGGTCAAACAGCCTAGTTTTGATCGACTCCAGCAAACTATAGGCTTTAATAATGCTGACCGGGATTTTATATAAAACCTGCTGTTTACCTGTTAGCTGCTTTAAAGTATTGAAAAAGCCGTTAAATGAGACATCAGTTCCACCTAAAATATACCGTTCACCGTTTCTTCCATTTTGCATAGCGGCGATATGCCCATCTACCACATCATCAACAAAAGCATAATTGGCTATTGATTTTCCATCACCTGGAATAAAATGCCAGGTACCGTTAATGTAGCCTGTAACCATTTTACTCACCGTATTGCTATCGGTAATTGGTCCGTCACCGTATACCCTCGATGGATTTACAATCACCACTTCCAGTCCCTTTTTTACAAATTCTCTTACCTCCAGCTCGGCCAGGTATTTTGTGCGTTCGTAACTGATCGGGAAACCAACCGCCCGGGGGTCGTTCTCCGAAACCGGCAAATTTAAAGTTGGTCCCCATACCCCACAGGTTGAAGTATGCACTACCCGCCCGACCCCCAGTTTTAAAGCACAACTGAGTACATTTCTGGTTCCGATTACATTTACATCGTAAAAATCCTGCTCATTTTTACACCACATTTTGGCCATGGCCGCGGTATGGTAAACCTGGTAACAATCTTCCATTGCATGTTCTAAACTTACAAGGTCCAAAATATCACCTTTTACAAACCGGATGTTTCTATGTTGAATCAAAAATGGATGTTTTATATTTCGGCAAAGTGCAATCACCTCGAAACCCATTTCTGCCAGGGCAAAACTTAATTTTCGACCGATAAAGCCCGACGCTCCGGTAACCAAAACCTTTAGGTATTTATTTGCTACTACTTCCATATTAAACCCTTTCCATCCGGATGGTGTACAATGAATGATTTACGACCACCAGTTTACAGATCCCGTTTTCGAAATGGTAATCGTTATAGTTACCGTCGGGAAGATTGATTCTATACTGATGTGCACCATTTTTTTGAATGGGAATAAAACATTGAAAGTTATCGGAATAAATTTCCGGGATATTTACAGGCTCTTTCGCATATAAAAGCATCATATTATAACTGATTGGCTGGTTGAGCGTACTGGTTTTATTGCCGGTTTTAATTTGATAGGCATTATTGATCAAGTTTGTTTTCTTAACTTCTTTGGCGCTGCCATTTACAACCCTGTTTACGTTTGAAGTAAGCAGTTTGCCATTTTTGAAATGGGCAACATCTTCCGTTTCAACATCTATTTTGAAAACAAAACGGGTTTGTACTTTCGAAGTTATTTTTAGATAAACATTATCGCCATCGTCTTTTTGCTGAAAATATAGCTGACCGATTACTTCGCCATTGCGCTTGATGTTAAATTTACTTTGCTGCGCAAAAGCCGATGAAAATGAACAGATAAGAAAGAGCACCGAAGCAACACTTTTTGGATTGATTGGGCTTTTAGACGAGAATGTTTTGTAGGTTTTTGGAGCAAGATATTTCTTACAGAGCCAAATAATTAATGCAGGAATCATAATATCTCTATTTGTTAATTTAGAGCTATTACAACTCACAAGAGATTTACCCCTATGTAGATTTATTTTTTTTGAAAATATTTAATGCCTTTGGGTAGGAGCCGCTTATTTCTTACACAGACCCAAGTTACCTAAACCTGATGGCAGCGATCCCGATTTTTCATCGGGACAAGCGTACAGCAGGACGAACATTAAAATGATGACAGGCCTTGCTTTCCAAAAACCTTTTTTAAAACCATATAAGACATTTAAGAACACGTAAGCTCAAAGAGGCCTAGCTAGCGATGTAAAGAAAGCCTCCCTACTTCTTACACAGACCCAAGTTACCTAAACCTGATGGTAGCGATCCCGATTTTTCATCGGGACAAGCGTACAGCAGGATGAACATTAAAATGATTACAGGCCTTGCTTTCCAAAACCTCTCCCTATGCAAATTAGTGGTTAAACGCAGAAACTATGCATCCCTCTCCTCGAGGAGAGGGACCGAACAGACAGATGATAAAGCAAAAAGCGTAGATAGGGTGAGGTCTATTCAGTCGCTGGCTTTTTATCCTCTTCATCTACCGGAACTTCCACCGTTGGATCGGTAATGATTTCGGCATTGCCATCATTATCCTTTTTGGCGAATAAAATTGGATATAACAACCACAATGCACCAATGATAATGAGTACGCCGGCCAGCATTTGGAAATAGATACTTCCTTTTACTTCGTAAGCATCTAAAATTTTATAGGCAATAAAAGAAAGTAGGCCAGCTACCAGTACGAAAACGGCTTTCTGCAATTTTAACAGCTTGATCATGGATTCTTTCTTTTTAGTGTTACAATATGGATTAAAACAATGATGAGCCCAATTAGTTCGAGCAGGCCGCAGAAATAAAATGCATAAAGCACAAAATCACGGTTAGATGGATTGATAACCGCAACAATTGGCAAAGCAATTACAGCTACAATCATCAGTGTAAGCCCGATATTAAATAATTTCACGTTAAAAGTATTTACATCAAAACTACCAAAATTCAGTCAATTCTGTTAACTTTGCAACCTTAATTTTTTGAGGTACTTGATTGATGTATAGCGAATTTAAACAACTGGAACTTGCCAAAATAGGGCAGGAAATATTAGATTTTTGGAAAAAAGAAAACATCTTTGAAAAAAGCATTTCTTCGCGCCCTAAATCTAATCCGTTTACTTTTTACGAAGGCCCACCGTCTGCCAATGGCATGCCGGGGATTCACCATGTAATGGCGCGTGCAATTAAAGATATTTTTTGCCGCTATAAAACAATTAAGGGTTATCAGGTTAAAAGAAAAGCTGGTTGGGATACGCATGGCCTGCCGGTTGAGCTTGGAACCGAAAAGGAACTAGGAATTACTAAAGAAGATATTGGTAAAACTATTTCTATTGAAGATTATAATGAAGCTTGTAAAAAAACAGTAATGCGCTACACTGATGTGTGGAACGAGCTGACTGAAAAAATGGGCTATTGGGTAGATATGGATGATCCATACATTACCTATAAGTCGAAATACATGGAGTCGGTGTGGTGGCTTTTAAAGCAGATTTATGATAAAGGATTAATCTACAAAGGTTATACTATCCAACCCTATTCGCCTAAAGCCGGAACAGGATTGAGTTCGCATGAGGTCAATCAGCCTGGCGCTTACCGGGATGTTACAGATACAACGATTGTTGCTCAATTTAAGGCGATAACAAATACGTTACCATCTTTTTTACAAGCATTTGGAGATATTTACCTGATGGCATGGACCACTACACCATGGACTTTACCATCAAACACTGCTTTAACGGTTGGGCCAAAAATCGACTATGTTTTAATCAAAACGTTTAACCAATATACATTCTTGCCGACAAATGTAATTCTGGCAAAAAACCTGGTTGGCAAGCAGTTTAGTAAAATTTTCTTTGAAAGCAATGAAGTTGAAGATTTTACAAATTTTAAAACTGGCGATAAAAAAATCCCCTATCAAATACTTGCGGAATGCAAAGGAAGTGAGTTGGTTGGCATTAGATATGAACAACTTTTAACTTACGCATTGCCATACCAAAATTCTGAAAATGCATTTAGGGTAATTTCAGGAGATTTTGTAACTACAGAAGATGGTACTGGTATTGTGCATACCGCCCCTACTTTTGGTGCAGATGATGCTAAAGTAGCTAAAGAAGCTACTCCTGAAGTACCGCCAATGCTGGTATTAGACGAAAATGATACCCCTGTTCCATTAGTAGATTTACAGGGTAAATTTACCAAACATGTTGGCCCTTTTGCAGGCAAATATGTAAAGAACGAATATTACAACGCTGGCGAAGCACCTGAAAAATCGGTTGATGTAGAAATCGCCATTTTATTAAAGGAAGAAAATAAAGCTTTTAAAGTAGAAAAATACGTTCACAGTTACCCACACAGCTGGAGAACTGATGAACCACTTTTGTATTATCCTTTAGATTCGTGGTTTATTAAAGTTACAGATGTTAAAGACAGAATGTTCGACCTTAATGAAACCATTAACTGGAAACCAAAATCGACTGGCGAAGGTCGTTTTGGAAACTGGCTAAAAAACGCTAACGACTGGAATTTATCACGTTCGAGATATTGGGGAATTCCTTTGCCAATCTGGAGAACTGAAGATAAAAAAGAAGAAGTGTTAATTGGCTCTGTCGAGGAACTTTATAATGCCATTGAAAAATCTATAGCAGCTGGTTTCCAGAAAGAAAATCCTTTTAAGGGATTCGAAATCGGGAACATGTCTGAAGAGAACTATGATTTGATCGATTTACATAAAAATGTGGTCGACAAAATTGTTTTAGTATCTCCATCAGGTAAACCGATGAGTCGCGAAAGTGATTTAATTGATGTTTGGTTTGACTCTGGTGCTATGCCTTATGCCCAGTGGCACTACCCTTTTGAAAACAAAGAAACAATCGATGGAAATGAAGATTTTCCAGCAGATTTTATTGCCGAAGGTGTAGACCAAACCCGTGGCTGGTTTTATACCCTACATGCAATCTCTACATTAGTTTTTGATAAAGTAGCGTACAAGAATGTAGTTTCAAATGGACTTGTACTAGACAAAAACGGACAAAAAATGTCTAAACGTTTAGGCAATGCTGCTGATCCATTCCAAACTATAAACGAATATGGTGCTGATGCAACGCGTTGGTACATGATTTCGAATGCAAATCCCTGGGATAACCTGAAATTTGACATTGATGGAATTGCTGAAGTTCGCCGTAAATTCTTCGGAACGCTTTACAATACCTATGCTTTCTTTGCCCTGTATGCCAATATCGATAAATTCGAGATCGATAAAAACAATTTAAGCAAAGTGGAAGACAGAACGGAATTAGACCGTTGGATTTTATCGTTGTTGCAAACCTTAATTAACGAAGTTGATGAAAGTTATAACACATACGAGCCAACGAAAGCAACCCGTGCTATTCAGGCTTTTGTTGATGAACATTTGAGTAACTGGTACATCAGGTTAAGTCGCCGTCGTTTCTGGAAAGGCGAAATGACCGATGATAAACGTGCAGCTTACGAAACATTATATACCTGTTTAGAAACCTTAGCACAGTTAATGAGTCCTGTTGCGCCTTTCTTCGCTGATTGGTTATATAGAAACTTAACTGTTACCGATGCATACGCAGAGCAGTCTGTTCACTTAACTTTATGGAAAGAGGCTGACCAGAGTTTGATTGATACCGATTTGAATGAGCGTATGGTTTACGCACAGGATATTTCATCAATGATTTTATCATTACGTAAAAAATCGGGCATCAATGTGCGTCAACCACTTGAGAAAATCTTAATCCCATCGTTAAGTGGCGATTTCGAACAAAAAATATCAAAGGTTGCGGATTATATCCTTTCTGAAACGAATGTGAAACATATCGAGTTCATTACCGATACACATGGTATCGTAAAGAAAAAGCTTAAACCGAACTTCAAATCGTTGGGTAAAAAGGTTGGAAAAGACATGAGCCTCGTTAAACAGGCTTTAGAAAATTCAAATCAGGATGATATCCAGCGTTTAGAAAATGACGGTTTCATTATCGTAATTGGAAGCAACGGAGAAGAATTTACCATTAATTTAAATGACGATGTAGAAGTTTTTGCCGAAGATATTCCGGGATGGCAGGTAACCAATCTGGGCAGCCTAACGGTTGCTTTGGATGTGACCATTTCGGAAGAATTAAAGCAAGAAGGTATTTCGCGCGAACTGGTTAACCGCATCCAGAATTTACGAAAAGAATTAAACTTTGAAGTAACCGACAGGATTAAAGTTTCGTTACAAAATGATAATTTGGTAGCTCATGCAGTTGCTAAAAACAAGGACTATATTTGCGCGGAAATATTGGCCGATGAATTTGAATTAACAGATACTGTAAATAATGCAAACAAAATCGTTATCGACGATGTTGAGTTAAGCATTTCAGTAACTAAAATATAAATCCATATATTAGAAAACTAAATTAAAAACATGGAAAACAGCAACAAAACACGCTACTCAGACAGTGAATTACAGGAATTTAAAGAATTAATTCAAGATAAATTACGCATGGCGAAAGAGGAACTTAACTCTTTAACCACCTCTTTGAGTAACCCTAATGCAAATGGAACTGAAGATACTTCAGGTGCTTACAAAACATTGGAAGATGGTTCGGCAACGATGGAAAAAGAGCAGATCAATCAATTGGCTGCCCGTCAGAAAAAATTTATCGATAACCTGGAGAACGCGTTGGTGCGTATCGAGAACAAAACTTATGGTATTTGCCGCGAAACCGGAAAATTAATCCAAAAAGAGCGTTTACGTGCTGTTCCTCATGCTACCTTAAGCATGGAAGCTAAATTAAAGCAGAGTTAATGAAAGGCTATACAAAACCTTTAATTGTTATCTTTTTGGTTTTACTGGCCGACCAGCTGGTAAAAACCTGGGTTAAAACACACATGTACCTGGGCCAGGAGTTCCATATCATTGGTAAATGGTTTATTATCCATTTTACCGAAAATAATGGCATGGCTTTCGGTATGGAGTTTGGTGGCGAATTTGGAAAATTAGCCTTATCACTTTTCCGTATTGCTGCTGTAGCTGGTATTGGTTATGGTTTACATTATCTGATTAAACATAAATATCACCGCGGTTTAATCCTAAACGTAGCACTGATTTTTTCTGGCGCATTAGGAAACATCATCGATTCGGTGTTTTATGGAAAGATTTATGGTTACGAAAGCTGGTTCCACGGCCGAGTGGTAGATATGTTCTACTTTCCGATTGCAGAAGGTCACTTCCCTACCTGGCTACCGATTTGGGGAGGTGAAGAGTTTGTTTTCTTCAGACCTGTTTTTAACCTTGCAGACGCAGCCATTTCGGTTGGCGTGATATTGATCCTCATCTTCCAAAAAAACTACTTTAAAGAAGATGTAAAGGATGATGTAAGCATCAACAGCGAAATTGTAGAAGATTAAATTACCAAATCGTCATGCTGGAACTTGTTTCAGCATCTTAACTTAAATAACTACCCATTTCATAACTGAGATGGGCTTTTTTTTTTATTAAGTCATCATTTTATAAATTCTATTGTTGGTGTCAACACCGACCAAAAGGAGAACATACCTTAAATTCATTTGGAAAGCAGGTACAGCAGCAAATATTTAAGTCTGTTCCCGCTATCCTTACTGCCAATGAAGTCCCGTGTTTAACTGCGTTTCATCAGAAAAATCAGGCAGTACCAAAACGCATTGGCATTCATCCTATCGGGTTTAGTAAATTGGGTAGTGCAGGAAAGAAAATTATCTATTGGTTGGTGTCACACCAACCAACAAGAGTTTATTAAGCAATAGGCTCACAGAAAAAATCCGAATCCAAAGGTCGGTGGCTCACCGGCCTAAAGCTAAATATAAAAGAATGATGATCAACTTCCTCGATATATCTTATCTCCAATTTGGCAACGAAAAACAGGTAAAAGCTTATCAGGTTTTAATGGATAATAAGATTTTAGAAAAACTTGCTTTCTATCATCCGATACTAGTGGGCACCATACCAATCAATATCGATATTGAAAACAGTGATCTGGATATCATCTGCGAAGTATATGATAACGATGAATTTATCGACCAAATAATGGCCATTTTTGGCCCCGAAAAAGATTTCTCGGTTACCGAAAGTATCAAATTCGATGCAATCAAAGCGACATTTAAAATTGAGGATTTTGAGATTGAAATATTCGGACAAAACAGGCCGACGATGCAACAGAATGCTTACCGCCACATGTTAATCGAATATAAATTACTTTTAGAAAAAGGAGAAGCATTCAGACAGGAAATTATCTCCTTAAAAAAGCAAGGTTATAAAACAGAACCGGCCTTTGCTAAACTGTTAGGGCTTGAGGGAAATCCATACGAAGAATTACTGAAATTGGAGTCTTAGCGAGGACGCTAAGACCAGATCTTGAAGTTGGAGCCTCACTGTCATTCTGAACGCAGTGAAGAATCTTAATCAAAGAAATGCAGAAGTGTACCACTCATAAAGATCCTTCATTTCATTCAGGATGACAACCATTTACACTATTTCCCTATACTTTATTCTGACCACTATTATTTCATCATTTTTTAAAATATATTTGGAATACAAAAACCAGATATCATGAAACGCTACTATGCCCTTTTATTGCTCATTACACTGAGCAGCTCAGCATTTGCTCAAAAAAGCCTTTTTAACGGAAAAAATTTAAACGGCTGGCATATAGATGTACCTGCAATGGACAAAAAGCCCGATACCATTAATCCGTTTATTGTACGTAATGGTATGCTGGTAAGTTTAGGAACGCCAGGCGGACATTTAATAACCGATAAAATTTATAAAAATTACCAGTTAACAGTAAAATACCGCTTTGCAGGCAAACCTGGCAACTGTGGCGTTTTGGTACATGCCTCAACCCCACGGGCACTGTACGGTATGTTTCCAAAATCGCTGGAAGTTCAGATGCAACATAAAGATGCCGGCGATTTTTGGTGTATTGAAGAAGACATTACCGTACCAGATATGGTAGCCAGACGCGGCCCGAAAGAAAACTGGGGTGTAAACGGCGATAAACTGCGCCGGATTAAAAATTTAACAGACGATAGTGAAAAACCTGTTGGCGAATGGAATACCATGATTATTCAGTGTTTAAACAAAGAAGTGAAGGTTTGGGTAAACGGCACATTAGTAAATTATGGTGCAAACTGTACGGCAAGCAGCGGACAGATTGCTCTACAGGCAGAAGGTAGTGAAGTAGAGTTTAAACAACTGGATCTGAAACCGATTAAAGCACTTTCTAAATAAGAAAAGTATTATCTTAATCCTTAAAACACAAACAGATCAGGTATCCAACAAAATAAGCAAGCAGATCATAAACAGAAAAATAAGTTCCCAACACAACACTCCAGAACTTATTATCCTGCAGGCCCAACCAATTTACATAATGAATGGCCTGTAAAAATTCGATAACAAAAGAGAAAATCAATACACCTAAAGCAAGTCTTTTATTATTGGTAGTTAAGAATATTCTAAAGAAGGCATAAATTAATACAACCACTAAAACATCACCACCAAAAGGCCGGATAAATGCATCGTGAAGATATTTAGCGATTAAAATTTCGATAAGGAATATCGCTAAAAAAATGAAAAGAAATTTTAAGTTGAACGTTAATTTCATTTTTCGGGTATAAAAAAGAAGTCAAGTTTTTCCAGCACATTGGCCATTAAAACTTGACTTCTTTATCTTGACTTTCTATAAAAATTTAAGTTCCCTTTAGAGGATTTAGGGGTTAGATACCTAATAATAATCTAGCTGGATCTTCTAACAATTGTTTCACACGAACCAGGAAACCAACTGACTCACGTCCGTCGATAATTCTGTGATCGTAAGATAAAGCAACATACATCATCGGACGGATGACCACCTCACCTTTTTCAGCTACCGGACGCTCAACGATGTTGTGCATACCTAAAATAGCCGATTGTGGTGCGTTGATAATCGGAGTCGACATCATTGAACCAAAAACGCCACCGTTAGTAATGGTGAATGTTCCACCAGTCATTTCTTCAATGGTTAATTTACTATCACGTGCCTTTAAAGCCAATTCTAACACCGATTTTTCAATCTGAGCTAAAGTCATGCTTTCTGCATTACGGATCACCGGAACCACTAAACCTTTCGGCGCAGAAACAGCGATAGAAATATCGGCGAAATCATTGTATACCAATTCTTCACCTTCAATACGACCATTAACCGCCGGGAAATCTTTTAATGCTTCGGTAACTGCTTTTGTGAAAAAGCTCATAAAACCTAAACCAACACCAAATTTCTCTTTAAACTGATCTTTATATTTTCCGCGTAAATCCATAATTGGTTTCATGTTAACCTCGTTGAAAGTGGTTAACATTGCAGTTTCATTTTTAACGGCAACCAAACGTTTTGCAACCGTTCTACGCAGTGGCGACATTTTCTCACGACGCTCGCCACGACTACCTGCAGGAGCAGCAGTTACAACCGGAGCACTAGCTTTGGGTGCTTCTGGTTTTTTACCCACTTCCGCTTTCACCGCATCATCTTTGGTAATACGACCATCAACACCAGTACCTTTTACCGCAGCAGCATCAATTCCTTTTTCTGCAAGAATTTTACCAGCAGCAGGAGAAGGACTTCCTGTAGCATAACTTTCGCCTGCTTTTTCGGTAACTGGAGCCGCAATTTTATCTTCAGCAACAACAGCCTTTTCTTCAGCCTTTGGCGCATCAGCTTTCGCTGGGACTGCACCACCATCTTCAATTTTACAAACTACTGCACCAATGGCTAAAGTATCGCCTTCGGCTGCTATGGTTTTTAAAGTTCCAGCTTGTTCTGCAGTTAATTCGAATGTTGCTTTATCCGATTCTAATTCGGCAATAACTTCATCCATTTCAACAACATCGCCATCGTTTTTTATCCAACGTGATAAAACAACTTCGGTTATCGATTCACCAACAGGTGGAACTTTTATCTCTAAACTCATATTTTTAAAATTGTAATTTTTGTTGTTATTATGTTTTAAGATTTAAAGTTTAAAATTGTGGATTACTTAAATCCCATACCTTAAACCCTGGAACCTTCTACTTCTAATCCGCTTCTGCCATTTTTTTACTGGCCTTTTTGGTCGCTTCCTTTACTTCTTCCTGTTTAATAGGAAGTTCTAAAGCTTTTGCCAAAATATAAGCCTGTTGGTTAGCATGTTGTTTTGCAAAACCTGTAGCCGTACTGCTGCTCTCTCTTCTCGAAATTACATCAATACCTTTTAATGCGGTTTTGTATAACCTGCGGAACAAATATGGCCATGCGCCCATGTTCTCTGGTTCTTCCTGCACCCAGAAAATTTCTTTTGCATTTTTATATTTTGTCTGGACGGCCTCCATCTGATCAACCGGAGTCGGATACAACTGCTCTACACGAACCAGGGCTACATGTTTGATTTTATCAGCCTGTTGTTTCTCCAACAATTCATAGTAAATTTTACCGCTGCAGAAAACAATACGAGTTACATCTGCAACTTTAGCATTTACATCATCAATTACCTCTTTAAAACCACCTTCGGTAAATTCTTCTAATTTAGATACACAAGCCGGGTGGCGCAATAAACTTTTAGGTGTAAATACCACCAATGGTTTACGGAAATCGCGTTTAAACTGACGGCGCAATACGTGGAAGAAGTTTGCCGGAGTAGTACAATTGGTTACCTGCATGTTGTAATCGGCACAAAGCTCCATAAAACGCTCAATACGCGCTGATGAGTGCTCTGGTCCTTGCCCTTCGTAACCGTGAGGCAATAACATCACTAAACCGTTTTCGCGTTGCCATTTAGTTTCAGCACTTGCAATATACTGATCCACAACAATTTGTGCCCCATTAAAGAAATCTCCAAATTGAGCTTCCCAGATGGTTAATGCATTTGGATTTGCCATGGCATAACCATATTCGAAACCTAAAACGCCATATTCTGATAAGTGTGAATTGTAAATATCAAATGGTGCCTGCTGATCAGAAATGTTTGCCAATGGTACATATTCTTCCTCGCTGTCTTCAAGCGTTAAAACGGCATGACGGTGAGAGAAAGTACCACGTTCCACATCCTGGCCACTTAAACGCACACGTTTACCTTCTGATAACAAAGTACCATAAGCCAGCTGCTCGCCCATTGCCCAATCGAAAACATTGGTTTCGTTAACCATTTTACTCCGTTCAACAAATAATTTTTCAATTTTTTTGAAGAACTTTTTATTTGATGGTAAAGCAGTAATGCGTTTACCAATTTCTAACAAAGTAGATTTTTTAACTGCAGTAACCGGAGAAGATTCGAAATCTTTCGGCGTTGCCATACGCAAATCTGCCCATGCACCACCAAATTTAACTTCAGCATTACCCGCAACAAACTCTTTAGCTTCGTTTAAACGTTCCTGCAAAATACCACGGAAATCTTTTTCCATTTCTTTTGCCAAACCAGCTTCCAACTTACCTTCTTTAGTTAACTGCTCGATATAAATTTCCCTTGGATTAGGGTGTTTTTCGATTGTTTTGTATAATAAAGGCTGGGTGAACTTAGGCTCATCAGACTCATTGTGACCGAAACGGCGGTAGCAAAGGATATCAATAAAAACATCGTTTTTATATTTCTGACGGTATTCCATTGCCAGGTTAATTGCATAAACCAAAGCCTCAGGATCATCACCATTGACATGGAAAACCGGAGACAAAGTAACTTTAGCAATGTCGGTACAATAAGTACTTGTACGGGCATCTTTATAATTGGTGGTAAAACCAATCTGGTTATTAATTACCAGGTGAATGGTTCCACCGGTTTTATAACCTTCAAGGCCTGCCATCTGAATTACTTCATACACAATACCCTGTCCGGCAACTGATGCATCACCGTGAATCAAAATTGGCGCTAACCGACTGTTATCGCCACCATATTTGAAATCGATTTTCGAGCGGCTCATGCCTTCTACCACACCATCAACCGTTTCTAAGTGCGATGGATTAGGGCATAAACTTAAGTGAACACTTTTACCCGAAACGGTAGTCACATCTGTAGAATAACCCAGGTGGTATTTTACGTCGCCACCAAAAGGGGTATCCGGGTTGTAGCTTTTACCTTCAAACTCAGCAAAAATATCTTTATATGTTTTTTGCATGATATTGGCCAACACATTTAAACGACCGCGGTGAGCCATACCAATTACAAATTCTTCAATACCCAGTTCAGCACCTTTTTCGATTACTGAATCTAAAGCCGGAATTAAAGCTTCTGCTCCTTCTAAAGAGAAACGTTTTTGCCCCAAGAATTTCGTACCTAAGAAATTTTCGAAACTTACCGCTTCGTTTAATTTCCGAAGAATGCGTTTTTTTTCTTCAATTGAGAAATTAGGCGTATTACGTGCACTTTCCATTTTTTGCTGAATCCAGTTCAACACTTCCGGTGTACGTAAAAATTTATATTCTGCACCGATAGAGTGTGCGTAGGTTTGTTTTAAAAAGGCTACAATATCTTTCAATTTTGCGGCACCAATACCAATCTCCACACCAGAGTTGAAAACGGTTTCTAAATCCGCATCCGACAAGCCAAAATTTGCCAGATCTAATGTTGGCAAATGTTTACGTCTTTCGCGAACCGGATTGGTATGCGTAAATAAGTGCCCACGGCTACGATAGCCATCAATCAGGTTTAAAACATTAACTTCTTTTAAAAATTGTTCAGGCGTTTCTGCCGTTACTGCAGGAGCCTCCGATCCTCTTCCAAAATCAAAACCTTCGAAAAATTTCTGCCAGCCAAATTCAACAGACCCGGGATCTTGTTGATATGATTGATATAAAGACTCTATATATTCGGCGTTTGCGCCATTAAGATAAGATAATTTATCCATTATTAACTGTTTACTATAAGCATTACAAAATTAGAATTTTACCTTATATAAATGGCAAAAATCTCGATTAAAATAAATGAGCGGGTTTTAAATTAATGAGCGAGCAAATGAACTAGCTTAACCTACAAAAAACGGGCAAAATTTGTTAAAATTCAATCACCCAAATGCGCTCATTCAACATTCAGTCATTTTATAATCCAATCCTCACAACTATGATGCCCAAGTTAAGGAGTAATTGCCTTTTGGATCGAGGTTTTTGATATTTTTATCAAGATCGAAAACACTTTTTGATTTCTGATCGTTACCTACACCGGCTACATTAGCCCAGTTCCCCCAATTACTTGCAGGATTATAATCAATCAATTTTTCTTCAAAATACGCTGCGCCAAAAACCCAGCTTACTTCTAAATTATTGATCAGATATAAGGCAGCGGTTTGTCTCGCAATATTCGAGATGAAACCGGTCTGATTTAGTTCCGTCATCACCGCATCTACCACAGCAAAACCCGTTTGTGCATTCTTCCACTTATTAAAGTTATCCTGCTCATTCGCAACATCAATTAGCCCCTGGCTGCCAAAACCATCCGGACTAAAAAACGTATTGCCGTATTTCTTAAACATGAAACGGAAATAATCTCTCCAAAGCAGGCCTAGTAAGATATGATTGAACATGGCTTTAGTGTTAGGCACACCTTCCATCTTTTTAATTTCCCAGTAAACTTTTCGCGGCGATAAACTACCCATGGCCAACCAGGCCGATAATTTTGAAGCCAAAATTAAGTTTTTAGAGGTTGCAGCTTGTTGCATGGCCACAATCACTTTTTGAAGATGGGCCAAACCTTCGGCTTCTCCACCTGCAAATTCAAAATCGGAACGTTGATCCTTTTGTTGAGGTAAAAGATTAAGATCTTCTAACGAAGATAATGTTCCCCAATCAATCACTTCGGCTACGTTAATCCGATCAGGTGCTGCAAAACATGGTTTAATAATCGAGTCGCGCTCAATTTTCTTTTTAAACTGGTTAAAGGCATCGGGAATATCCTTGATCGGAAACGGTAGGTCCTCCTTATTATACAAGGTGTGACCGATAAAATGTTTAAGGTTGACACGTAATTTCCAAAGTGCATTTTCTACCAAAGTTGAAACATGTGTTTCTTCCCTTGCCACCTCACGGTGATGATAAACTTCTGTAATCTCATATTCCTGCACAAGCTGAGGAATAATATCTTCGGGATTACCTTCGGCAATCAGCAGGTTCCCTCCAATCTTTTTTAAAGAATTGCGTAAACCTAAAACACTTTCTAAAATAAACTGTGCCCTGATATTACCTGTTTTTAAGGTACCGTATTTTGTTTCGCCAAAAGAACGGCGATCGAGAATGTAAACAGGCAAAATCGAATCAGATTTAGCAATTGCCTCGACCAGCATTTCGTTATCATGCAGGCGAAGATCATTTCTAAACCAGACTAAAATTTTTTTGGACATCTTTTATCGAAAAGGGTGTAAGAACACGTTTACAAATTTATCTTATTTTTCTTCTTCATCAAACCCCTGAATAATTCTTTACAAATAGGTAACAAAAAAATACTCTTTTATGGAAACCTGGGTATTAACACATCTTTCAATCAAATATTGATCTCAACACACCTTAATAAAAAACTATGAAACGATTACTCATCAGCCTGTTATTCCCAATAAGCGTATTTGCGCAGCAACAGATAAAAAGTAAAGCCATACTGGAAAGCGTAACGGTTTATAACAACGGCGCACAACTTTTACATAAAGGAAAAGTAAACCTCCCAGCCGGAACATCAGAAATTGTAGTTAACAATATTTCCGGACGGGTAAATGAAAATTCGATACAGGTTAGTGTTTCGCCGGGAGTTACCATTTTATCCGTTCAATTCAATAAAGATTTCCTGAATACCGATGCGGCCAATCCTGAAATAAAAAAACTGAGTGATAGTGTTAAAATAATAAGCAACGAATTAATCAAAACAAAAAATGCAAAAACCATTGAAGAACAAACTTTGCTTTTACTCGATGAGAACAGAAAATCGGGTGGCACAAGCAATGGAACGAATGTGGCAGAACTGATTAAATTAGCCGAATACTACCGTACAAAAAATGCAGAAGTTAGGAATGCCATATCAGCACTCACACTGACAGAGGATAAACAAAACCAAAAACTAAACGCATTACAGCAGCAAATTTCAGAATTAAGGAACAATCCTAATCAGCAACTTGGACAATTGGTTCTTCAATTAACGGCAAATGAAAATATAGATGCCAGTTATCATGTTTCGTATGTTACACCAAATGCAAATTGGCTGGCCAGTTATGATATAAAAGCGGTGGGTACCTCCAATCCCTTAGGCATAGTGTATAAGGCTGCAATTACACAAAGTACAGGCCTCGATTGGAAAAAAGTTAAGCTTTCTTTATCTACCGGTAACCCAAATTATAACATTACTGCACCAAATTTAAACCCTTGGTTTGTATCCACCTATCCGCAACAACAACTACGGATCAGAGGAATGGCATCACCAATTGACGAAAAAAGTGAACTGAATGAAGTTGTAGTTGTGGGCTATGGTACTGAAAAAAAGAAAAATTTTACCGGTGCAGTTTCTACTGTGAACGATTATACTACTGTTAACGAGACCCAGTTGGGCGTAACATTTGATATTGACATCCCCTATGATGTGAATAGTGACAACAAACCTCATACCGTTGCATTTAAAGAATACGAAGTGCCTGCCAGATACAAATATTATGCTGCTCCAAAACTAAGTACCGATGCTTATTTACTGGCTAATGTAACCGACTGGGAAAAACTAAATCTCCAGGCTGGAAATGCGAATATCATTTTTGAAGGTACTTATACCGGAAAATCATATATCAACCCAGCGAACATTTTGGATACACTTAGTTTAAGCATGGGAAAAGACAAAAAGATTATTATCACAAAAGAAAAACAACAGGATTTTAGCAGCACAAAATTTATTGGTTCGAATAAAAAACAGGTTTTTACTTATCTGATCAAGATTAGAAACACCAAAAAAGAATCCATTGATCTATCACTAAAAGATCAATATCCATTATCAACAGAAAGTGATATTGAAACCGAATTGTTAGAAAACAGTGGTGCAGAGGTAAACAAAGAAAACGGCATGCTCTCCTGGCAGTTAAAAATTGCTCCAAACGAGACCAAAACCATCAAATTAAGCTATTCGGTTAAAGCCCCTAAAAATAAAATCATTGCAGGCCTTTAGTCTTTAGTCTTTAGTCTTTAGTCTTTAAAAAAACCCTTTTGTATCTTTAGTGTTTAAAAAAGATGGGAAAGAAAATTCTGATTACCGGGGCTACAGGACTTGTGGGTACTGAACTGAAAAAGCACTTGCTAAGCAAGGGTTATGCGGTGAATACACTTTCACGAAAGAAAGATGAAGATGCGAATAATTTTATGTGGGATGTGTACAAAGGAACTATTGATGCTGACTGTTTGAATGGTGTAGATGCCATTATTCATTTGGCGGGAGAGGCAGTTGCCGATAAAAAATGGACCAGTGAACGCAAAAAACAGATCATCGATAGCCGTGTAAAGTCAACAGAATTACTCTTCAAAACCATTAAATCTAAACCTGATCATCAGCTAAAATCGTTCATTTCTGCTTCGGCAGTTGGTTTTTATGGCGATTGTGGTGATGAAATTTTAACAGAAGAAAGCCCGAACGGTTATGGCTTTTTGGCAGACTGCTGTAAACTTTGGGAAGATGCAGTAGATCAGGGCAAAAAATTAAGTCTCAGGGTTGTAAAACTCCGTACCGGCATTGTATTGAGCAACGATGGCGGTGCATTACCTCAACTGGATAAACCGGTAAAATTGTTCGTTGGGGCTGGCTTAGGCACAGGAAAACAATGGACACCGTGGTTGCACATTGACGACATGGTTGAAATGTATATCGAAGCCATCGAAAACCTCAAAATGGAAGGGTGCTACAATGCCTGTGCTCCCTTCCCGGTAACCAACACTGCTTTAACCAAAGCCATCGCCAACCATCTTCACCGACCTTTCTGGCCAATTAAAGTACCTAAAAAAGCATTGGAATTATTACTGGGAGAACGCGTAGATGCCGTTTTGATGAGCAATAATACTTCAGCACAAAAAATTCTGGATGCGGGATTCAAATTTAAATTCACACATTTGGATGATGCTTTAAAAGATTTGTATAAATAATTTAACTGGTTAATTTTTCAAAGTGGTTAATTGTTCTATTGTTAACTGCCCATTGAGAACTGTATAAATGGCTAATCGGTTAATTGTTCAAATTAGTTAATTTACGCTACATGCTTAACGCGAAACCAGATTAATTGTTAACTGCAAACCGCTAACTGCCAATTATAAACCATCTCAAAAAAATTACAACTTTAAAATTACACATGACTTCAATATCCATTCTCTGGTTCCGTCGCGATTTACGTTTAGCAGATAATGCCGCTTTATATCATGCCCTTAGAGGCGATTATCCAGTTCTACCGCTTTTCATTTTTGACAAGAATATATTGGATAAACTGCCCAAAGATGATGCCCGTGTAACTTTCATTTATCAAACCATTGAAGAGCTAAAGAAAGAACTTCAGCAGCAAGGGTCAGATTTACTGGTAAAATATGGTGAACCTGAAAAAATATGGCCCGAAGTTTTAAAGGAGTACAACATTAAGGAAGTTTATACCAATCACGATTATGAGCCTTATGCCCGCGAACGTGATGATAACATGGCCGAGTTTTTAACCAGCGAAAAAATTGTGTTTAAAACGTATAAAGACCAGGTTATTTTTGAAAAGAACGAAATCTTAAAAGCAGACAAGACGCCTTACACCGTTTTTACCCCCTTCTACAAACAATGGCATGCTAAATTGAATGATTTTTATGTAAAAGCATATCCTACAAAAAAATACTTCAGAAATTTATTACAAACCAAACACCTGCCGCTCCCAACTTTAAAAGAAATCGACTTTGAAAAAAGTAAGCTGGATTTTCCTGAAATCAGTTATAAGAGCAAACTCGGTGATTATGCAAAAGAACGCGATTTCCCCGCGCTTGATGGCACTACGCATATTGGCCTGCATTTGCGTTTTGGCACCTTAAGCATCCGGAAAGCCGTTAAAGATGCTTTAGAAGCAAAATCAAATGTCTGGCTTTCTGAATTGGCCTGGCGGGAATTTTACATGACCATCCTTTGGCATTTCCCCTACTCGGCTTCAGATTCGTTTAAAAAACAATACGATAAAATTAAATGGCGTAACAACGAAGATGAGTTTAAGGCATGGCGTGAGGGCAATACGGGCTATCCTATTGTTGATGCCGGCATGCGCCAGCTTAACCAAACCGGATGGATGCACAACCGCGTACGCATGATTGTGGGCAGTTTTTTAACTAAACATTTACTGATCGATTGGCGCTGGGGAGAAACCTATTTTGCTGAAAAACTATTGGATTATGAAATGGCCAGTAATGTTGGCGGCTGGCAGTGGGCTGCAGGATCAGGAAACGATGCTGCCCCTTATTTTAGGGTTTTTAATCCGGAACTCCAGACTAAAAAATTTGACCCAAAATTTGAATATATTAAAAAATGGGTACCCGAATTCGGCACAAAAAAATATGCCCAACCAATAGTTGAGCATACTTTTGCAAGGGAAAGGGTTTTAAAAGTTTTTAAGGAAGCTTTATCTAATTCGTAACACTTACTATTTCGATATCAAAATCTAGTATGGCATTAGGAGGAATAGCATTACTTCCACTGGTTTTATAAGCCAAATCAGATGGAATAATCATTCTAAATTTTGCACCAGCAGTATATTTCCTAACAATATTTTTCCATCCTTGAACATAAATACTGGCAAAAGTTGCCGAAAAAGTACCATCTGTAGATGAATCAAAAACGGTACCGTCTAAAAATCTTCCAGTATATTTATAAACAACAGTGCTTTCATCGCTAATTGCATCAGTACCTGTACCAACAGTATTAGTAATATAATAAACACGAGAGGGATCTTTAGTTGCTGTTAAATTTTTAGCAGCTAAAAAGCTTTGGATCTTTGCATCATCAAATAACCACTGTTTATGGTATGGGTAAGTTTTAATTATAAAATCAAGATTTTCATTTGAAGGAATTGGTCCTACACCATTTCTACCAAAGGCTAAATATGAAGGCAACAAAATCCTGGCTGTACCTCCTGGTTTTAATTTAAGTACAGCTGTTCTTAATGCGGGTATGTTGTATGTACTTGTTGATAAAGAGCCCTGATAAAAGCTATTCAAATAGCCAACGTAAGTACCTAAATTACCATTTGAGGGTGACTGGAGATAAGTTGTTCCATTCGTCATAGATTTAACAGTCACATCATACAATACCGAATCTGTATTTAAGAATAGCTCACCATCAGTAGGGTTTGTAACCTGATAATAAAATCCTGTTTTAGCAGAATCAGGCACCATTTGTGTTAAATTATTCTTTGATATATATGCCTTTATAGCTGCATCATCTACAGTTTGTGCAGTATCATAGTCCTTTTTGCAAGAGCTGAAAACTACAGTAGCCAGTAAAAGTGTCAACAGGCCAAGTTTAGTAAATTTGTTCATTTATTATTGTACGTCTGTAAGTGTTATAGTAAAATCGAGTACCGAATTAGCAGGTACCAAGGATGATGGTGACTGTGTTCCGTAGGCGTAATAAGATGGGATAATTAACCTGATCTTTCCTCCTTTTTGTATTTTTTGAATCCCAAACTGCCATCCTAAAATTACATTTCCAAGTTTAAAAGAGGTTGGGGTTCCTTTGGTGCTATCGAAAATAGTACCATTTAATAATCTGCCATCATAATCTGCAGTAATCACCGTTGAGGGTAGATAACTTACGTTTCCTGTTCCAGGAGCTATAATCTGATAAAAAATACCACTCGCATCTTTTGTTGCCGGAATATTATTAGCCTTTACAAAAGCACTTATTGCAGCCGTATCAGCCTTAAACTGGGGAGTAGGATCGTAAGAATCATCAATAGATACATCTTTCTTACAAGCTGCAAAACATCCTGTGAGGCATATCAATAGAATAATATGTTTAAACTTAACCATCAATCGCAAAAATAAGCTTTTAATACGGATGCTACAATTTTTAACCTATTTTAACAAATAAGCCTATTGTTAACACTTAAGATAGGCCTACTGTGTGTTCGAAAGCTGGATTGTAAAATCCAATACTGAATTACCTGGAATAGAACCTACGGCTCCGCTTCCATAACCTAAACTTGGTGGAACAATTAATCTGATTTCACCGCCTTTTTGAATTTTAGGAATGCCTATTCTCCAGCCCTGTATTAATTCTGCCAGATTAAAAGTCTGCTCTTTACCGCCACCATTATCAAACACATTGCCATTTAACAACCTGCCCTCATATTTGATGGTGATTTTTGTATTGCTGGGATAAGTAAAAGAACCAGTACCTGGTTTAATGATTTGATAATATAGACCAGAGTTATCTCTAACGGCATTGATATTATTTTGTTTGATAAAATCGGTAATCTGTTTTTCAGGATCCTCATCTTTTTTACAAGATGAAACTGCAGCTACACATAAAAAGAGTATGGTGAGGAATCTAAATTTAATCATGTGCGAAAATAGGATTTAATATCATAAAGGTAAGGACTTATTATTTTTTCAACTTCTGTCATGCTGAGGCACGAAGCATCTGTTTCATCGGCTGCAGATGCTTCGTGCCTCAGCATGACAGCATATTATGAACTCCTGCCAGAAAAGAATAATGTTTTAATTAAGGTTGAAATTATTCCATAAAATTAAAAAAGGTTTAAGGTATAGGTTATGCACCTAATCCTTAAACCCTCCGCCTTTCAGCCTTTTACCTTAAAAAATATATTTATTTGCTTCAATAAGCTGTTGCGCAACTCTTTGACGGGCATCTTTAACATTAAACGGCTCCACTTTTGTAAAACGGCGCAAACCAACCAACATCATGCGTTGCTCATCACCTTCGGCAAAAGCCCAAAGTGCTTCTTTACCTGCTTTGGCAATACCGTCAACCGCTTCTACTAAATAAATTCTTAATAGATCCAATTGGCCTGCAACTGCTTCCTCTCCACGGGTACTTGCTAATTTTTCTGTTCTCAATAGTGCAGATTCTAGCACATAAACATAGCTAGCCATGTCAGCAATGTTCATTAAAATTTCCTGCTCTTTGCTTAAGGTCATCATTAACTTTTGAACCGCAGCACCAGCTACCATTAAAGTTGCTTTTTTCAGATTCGAGAGTACTTTTTTCTCTGCAGCAAATAAGGTGGTATCTTCCTCACCAAAATCAGGGATGCTCATCAATTCAGCTGCTACGGCAGTAGCTGGCGTCATTAAATCCAATTCGCCTTTCATCGCACGTTTTAGCATCATATCAACGGTTAACAAACGGTTAATTTCGTTTGTACCTTCAAAAATCCGGTTAATACGTGCATCACGGTAAGCCCTATCCATTGGTGCATCAGCACTAAAGCCCATACCGCCGTAAATCTGAACGCCTTCATCTACAGTATAATCTAAAGCTTCAGAGCCCCATACTTTTAAAATGGCACACTCTACCGCGAATTGTTCAACAGATTTCAGCCTTGCTTTACCAGATTCCATTCCACCAGCAACCAGTTGATCGTAAGTATCATCAATATTCTGTCCGGCACGATAGTTTGCCGAATCAACAGCATAAAGTTTAGCGGCAATTTCTGCAATTTTGAAACGGATAGCACCGTATTTAGAAATTGGACGACCAAACTGGATCCGTTCGTTCGAATAATTAATCGCCGTATTTAAAGTTGCTTTTGAAGCACCGATAGCAGCCGCAGATAATTTGATACGGCCAATGTTTAAAATATTTACCGCGATTTTAAAACCATTTTCCCTATCGCTCAACATATTCTCAACTGGCACCGGACAGTCGTTAAAGAAAACCTGACGGGTTGAAGAACCTTTAATACCCATTTTATGCTCTTCAGGATTCATGGTAATACCACCGAAATCTTTCTCCACAATAAATGCGGTTAAGTTCTTATCATCGTCTATTTTGGCAAACACAATGAAAATATCAGCAAAACCACCGTTTGTGATCCACATTTTCTGACCATTGATGATATAATGTTTACCATCCTCGCTTAGTTTTGCCTTTGTTTTACCAGAGTTTGCATCTGAACCCGAATTTGGCTCAGTTAAACAATAAGCTGCTTTCCATTCGCCCGAACCAAGTTTAGGGATATATTTTGCTTTCTGTTCTTCATTACCATAGTATAGAATCGGTAAAGTACCTATCCCTGTATGTGCGGAAAGTGCGACAGCGAAAGAGTGTCCGGCACCAACCACATCTGCAACCAACATGGAAGTATTGAAGTTTTTACCAAAACCTCCGTATTCTTCCGGTACTGAAACGCCAAGAATGCCCAGTTCGCCAGCTTTGGTTAAAAGTGTCGGCATTAACTCCGGGTCTTCCTGTTTATCAATTTTATCTAAATTGGGATAAACTTCAGCTGCCAGAAAATCGCGACAAGTCTGTGCAATCATCTGCTGCTCTTCATCAAATTCTTCAGGGATAAATACTTCCTGATAAGTGGTATCCTTAATTAAGAATTCACCGCCTTTAATTGTCTTTTTTTCAGTTGTTTCCATTGTTATGGGATTTGAGAAATGAGATTTGAGATTTGAGACCTGCTCAAATTCAAACTCAAATCATTTTTGTATGAGTTTTGGGATATTAGACGTGAGATTTGCGTTCTCTTGATCGGACAACATGTCTCAAATCTCATATCTAGCTTCTCACGTCTATAAAAGTTCAAAAATTCCTGCGGCACCCTGTCCTGTTCCTACGCACATGGTTACCATTCCATATTTCTTATTTTGTCTTTTTAATTCGTTCATGATCTGCACAGTCAATTTTGCTCCGGTACAGCCTAATGGATGGCCCAGCGCAATTGCACCTCCATTAACATTGATCACATCAGGGTTTAAATCCAATGTTCTGATTACGGCTAAAGATTGAGAGGCAAAAGCTTCATTCAGCTCGATTAAATCGATATCTTCTTTTTTCAAGCCGGCTTGTTTCAATGCTTTTGGAATCGCCTCAATTGGACCAATCCCCATGATGCGCGGCGGAACACCTGCGATACCGTAACTTACCAATCTGGCAATCGGTTCTGCATTTAATTCTTTCATTTTCTTTTCAGACACCACCAGAACAAAAGCAGCTCCATCTGATGTTTGCGATGAATTACCAGCAGTTACACTCCCAACAGCATCGAATACAGGTTTCAGTTTCGCCAGCTTATCTAATGTCGTATCTGCACGCGGACCTTCATCGGTATCAACCACGTAAGAACGTGTTTTCTTTTTAAGGTTTGCATCGAGGTAATTTTCATTTACGGTGATTGGCAGGATACCATCTTTTAAATGACCGTTTTTTATCGCATGAATGGCTTTCTCGTGAGATTTTAACGAAAAGGCATCCTGATCTTCACGACTCACATTATATTCTTTGGCTACGGCTTCGGCAGTCAGGCCCATGCCCCAGTACCAATCCGGATTGTTTTTTGCGACCTCTGCGTTAGGCACGAGCTTCCATCCGCCAAAAGGCATTCCACTCATTACCTCTACCCCACCGGCAATGATACAATCGGCCATGCCAGCCTTAATTTTGGCAACCGCCGTAGCAATGGTATCTAAACCCGATGCACAGTAACGGTTTACGGTAACACCCGGAACTTTATCGGTATCCAGGCCCATCAGCGAAATCATACGGCCAATATTAAGCCCCTGTTCTGCTTCCGGAGTAGCGTTACCCACAATTACATCATCAATTTGTTCGTTATCTAAATTCGGAACCGACGCCACTAAAGCCCTGATTACTTCTGCGGCTAAATCATCAGCTCTTGTAAAACGGAATACGCCACGGGGTGCTTTACCCACTGCTGTACGATATCCGGCTATAATATATGCTTCCATTTTTTAAGATTTGAGATCTGAGACTGGAGATTTGAGACCTGCTCAAACTCAAAACTCAGATCGATTATTGTTTTTTTTCAGATTTGAGACACTAGATTTGAGACCAATTACCGTCTCACTTCTCAAATCTAATGTCTCATATCTTTCTATTGATTTTCTTATCCAGCATCTGCTGAAAACCATAAGTCATTTTTTGTAGTTCATCAATTTGATCCAGTAAAGGGTTCAAAATTTCAGATTCAAGAATTGCGAGTTTATTAGCGATTACCAATTGAGTTTGTAATTCATAAGAAGATCCATTGGCTATTCCTAAAAAGTTATTAAATTCTTTAACTGAATTTCTACCAGCTCCCTCAGCAATGTTTGATGAAATTGAGACAGCTGCCCTTCGGGATTGACTTATCAGCCCATAACGTTCGTCAGTTGGAAAAGTTGAAGTTGCTTTGTAAACATCAACGGCTAAATCAATAGCTTTATTCCAAATTTTCAACTCTTTTAAATTATTCATGTTCTATTATATTAACGCTTATGTTATGAACGACACAGTCCGTCTCAAATCTAATGTCTCTTATCTCACATCTAGTTACGCAACGGCTTCCCTTTTGTAATAATACTTTGGATCCGCTCTAACGATTTCCGCTCTCCTGCGAGTGATAAAAATGCTTCTCTCTCCAGATCCAATAAATATTGCTCGGTTACTTCTGTTGGAGAAGATAAATCGCCACCGCACATGACATAACCTAATTTTTCGGATATTTTTTTATCGTGTTCAGAAATGAAATGCCCGGCATACATACTATTTGCACCTGCATATACAATTCCAAGACCTTGCTTTCCTAATACTTTAATGTCGTTACGCTGAACGGGTTTGGTATATCCGGCATCGGCAAGTTCTATCGCTTTAGCTTTTGCATCGGCTAACAAACGGTTCCGGTTCATCGAGATCGAGAATTTATCTTTTTGCAGATAACCCAGTTCGTAAGCTTCGTAACCTGAAGTAGAAACTTTAGCCATACCAATAGTTAAGAAACGATCTTTCAGGGCATTCTGCACAATCTGATCATCTTTATATTCATCAGATGCACGCAAAGCAAACTCTTTTGTTCCGCCACCACCAGGGATAACGCCTACACCAAACTCTACCAAACCCATATAAGTTTCGGCAGATAGCTGCACGTGATCGGCATGTAAACTGAACTCGCAACCACCACCCAAAGTTAAATTATGAGGGGCTACCACGACCGGAATAGAAGAATAACGGATGCGCATCGAGGTATTCTGGAACATTCTGATCGCCATGTTCAATTCGTCCCACTCCTGTTCTACTGCCATCATAAAAATCATCCCTACGTTTGCACCCGCAGAGAAATTTGCACCATCGTTACCGATTACCAAACCACGGTAATCTTTCTCGGCCATATCGATGGCTTTGTTAATTCCGGAGATTACATCACCTCCAATGGTATTCATTTTAGTGTGGAATTCTACATTCAGAATGCCATCTCCCAAATCAATAATCGAAACACCCGAATTTTTCCAAAGCGTTTTATTTTCACGGAGATTATCTAAAATGATAAACTCATCAGTTCCAGGTAAAGCTTTATAACTTTTAGAGGGGATATCGTAATATTTTTTGACACCGTTTTCTACTTTATAAAACGAAGTATTTCCGGCATTTAGCATTTCGTGTACCCAAGCTGCGGCTTTATTGCCATATTGTTCCATTCCTTCGATGGCTTCTTTTACGCCAACGGCATCCCAAAGCTCAAACGGACCTAATTCCCAGCCAAAACCGGCTCGCATAGCATCGTCAATACGATACAATTCATCAGAAATTTCAGGGATCCGATCAGATACATATTCAAATAAACCAAAGGAAGAATGGCGGAACAATTCGCCTGCCTTATCTTTTCCTTTGGCAAAAATTTTCATGCGCTCACGAAGGTTCTCCACCGGCTTGGTCATTTCTAAAGTCGCCGATTTTACTTTTTGCTGAGGCTTATATTCCAGGGTTTTTAAATCCAACGCCAGGATTTCGGTTTTACCCTCAGCAGATTTGGTTTTTTTATAGAAACCTTGTTTAGTTTTATCACCAAGCCATTTGTTCTCTTCCAATTTTTGCACATAAGCAGGAAGTTTAAACAAATCATGTGCTTTATCATCCGGGCAGTTATCATAAAGCCCTTTAGCCACTTTAATCATGGTATCTAAGCCTACCACATCCGACGTACGGAAAGTAGCAGATTTTGGTCTGCCCAATGCCGGCCCTGTAAATTTATCAACCTCCTCTACCGTTAAATCTAATTTTTCGACCAAATGCAAAAGTGCCATGATGGAATAAACCCCCACACGGTTGGCAATAAAGGCTGGCGTATCCTTACATAAAACAGTTGTTTTACCTAAAAACTTATCACCATAATGCATCAGGAAATCTACAATTTCCGGCAGCGTATGTGGCGTAGGAATAATTTCCAATAACTTTAAATAACGCGGTGGATTGAAAAAGTGTGTTCCACAGAAATGCAATTTAAAATCTTCACTTCTTTCCTCAGCCATCAAATGAATAGGGATACCAGAAGTATTTGAAGTGATTAAAGTACCTGGTTTACGGAATTGCTCTACCTGTTCGAAAACTTTTTTCTTGATATCAAGATTTTCGACAACGACTTCAATTACCCAATCGTAACCGGCAATTTTCGACATATCATCATCGAAATTCCCCGTTTTGATTTTATTTAACGCTTTTTTGGTATAAACTGGCGATGGATTTGTTTTTACAGCCGTTTGCAAAGCTGTATTTACAATCCGGTTTTTTACAGCTGGGCTATCCAGTGATAATCCTTTTGCCTGCTCTTCAGGACTCAAATCTTTAGGGGCAATATCCAGTAGCAAAACCTCAACACCAATATTGGCGAAGTGGCATGCAATACGGGAACCCATAATACCTGAACCTAGAACAGCAACTTTATTAATGCTTCGTTTCATCAGTATATATTTTTCTTTTTATGGTCTGATGTAACCTGTTATGTAAAAATTTACACAGCAGGCTTCATGATTATATTTATTAATCAACAGTATATGCTACTGTAATATCATTTAGTTTGATAAGCAGGTTAATAAAAGTCTCTTTTTCTTTTTTCGAGAAATGCTCATCAAGATATTCATTAAATTTTCGCACAACCCCTTTGGCTAATTGTTTTTTCTCTTTACCAAAATCGGTCAGAAAAACCTTTACCGAACGTTTATCACCTGCAGATGTTTCACGATAAATGAGGTTAGCCTCTTCCATGTTATTTAACATGCGGGACAAACTGGTTGCTTTAACCCCAAGCAAGCCGGCCAAATTCGATACCGCAGTTCCCTCAACATCATCTATATTAATAAGCATATAACCAATGGCCTGGGTAATTCCGAAACTGGATGCCATCTGATTGTATTTATTAAACATATTTTGCCAGGCAAACTTAACATGGTAATCTATGGTTTGTTGTTGTTTCATTTTCACTAATTTATTATGCTTGCATAACAAAGCTAATGAATGTATTTTGTTAATGCAATAGAAAAATTCAAAATATTTGTCAAATTTTTCTTATCATAGTCATACACAAAATGAAAACACGTTATATGTTAAAAGTGAAACAAATAATCTTGTTTAGTCCATTTATTTTATGGGCTACAATTTGCCAAAGCCAGGTATCTTATTTTGGAAAAGCCCTGTTAAACAGTCAAAAATTAGAGGTTTTTAAAAAAACAACCACCCTATTTACTTTGCAATATGTTGATTATGCTGAACTGGAAAAATTTGATCAGGCCATTAAAAAAAACTGGACAATTACACCATATAAAATTATTAAGCCCGAAGAGCTGGCCCGTTATGATACGCTTGCAAATTATTCTGTTTTTTATTTCGATGCTTATGGCGAGAAGTCAGACAGTACATATAACGTGAATATAATTTATGCACTGAAGTTATTAACGCCATCTAAAAAACCCAAGGTAAAAGAAGAAAGTATATTGGCAACAGTTACACTTTTTGCTGATCCTAACACAAATCTGCTGGTCAGAACGCAAGATCAGCAATATGGCACCAGAAGAAGTATAAAAAATAATATTCTATCCTATTTCTATAACAAAGCTAGTTTCTTCAACTGGTCGCCAGGCTTTTTAACGGGTTATTTAAAACAGATTAATGATGGATTGCTCGCAAATGAAAACTGTAACATAGATTACCAGTTTTATAATAAGGTACGCTTACCTGAACTGGCAAAGGAAACACTTTATATACCCGAATATATTAAGGAAGTATTTTCTTCAAGATTAACGCTTTTACCACCGTCAGGCATTATTGCTGAACCTTATAATTACAAACTTAAATTTATACCGTATAAAGAACTTGATAGTTTAATTCTGAATAAAACTGCCAACGTTAAATATGTGGTTTACACACAACGATCCAGCGATAAAATAATCAGTGTGTACGATAGTAAAGACGATAAAATTATTTATCAGCGCTTTTATCCGGAATCACCAAATTTTGAGATGAATGATTTAAGCGAGATTAAAAAGGTAATTGTTTCGCTTAAATAAGCGGAGTTCAAATATATCTATTGTGCTGTCACGCTGAACACAGTGAAGAATCCCTAACAAAAGAGCCACGGGTTTTATAATTTCAAAAGACTGTTGCGTTAGAATTAGTTTAACAAAAGATCCTTCACTATATTACTTGTTGACAGACTTCAATAGAATGGTCGTCATCACGACCGCATCAACTCGAAATGGAGAGATTTATCAAAACAGATTTAGTTTCGCCGAGCACTCCGTAGTTCTCGATTGCATTACTGATGTAAACTCGGTAAAGGCAGCATTCCGCCTGAAATGACGGTACACGAGAGAATCTTTAGATTAATCACCGTTATTTATATTGATTTTTATAAAAAAATTACCCCTCAAGATTGACAAATTCTCTTTATACTACTAACCAAAGCAGCTAGTTATTACAAACAAAACCTCTTAAATCAAAAAAAGTCCCGATTTTTATCGGGACTTTTTAATTGTTGTTAAAAACAGACTAGTAAAGTGTAAACTCTACGCGACGGTTTTGTTGACGACCAGCTGCAGTTTTATTAGTAGCAATTGGTTGACCCATACCGTAACCTGTAGCCTCAATACGTGATGCATTAGCGCCTTGAGAAACTAAATAAGCTTTTACAGATTCTGCTCTATCTTTCGATAAACGCAAGTTTAATTCTTTTGAACCTGTATTATCTGTATGACCAGCTAATTTTAAGCTAAAGTTTTTCTGAATCAATAATGCTGCAACTCTATTTAAGGATGCATAAGATTTAGAACGGATAGTTGCTTTACCTAAATCGAATTCCAGGTTTTTAATCGCTTCGTTAACTACCTTACGGTCTTCTTCAGTAACAATAACTTTTTCTACAACTTTTTCCGGCGTTTTTAACGGACAACCAGCTCCATCTACAACAGTACCTGCTGGTGTATCAGGGCATTTATCCAATTTGTCTGCAACACCATCACCATCAGTATCTTTCAAAATATCATTTAGTTCCGAACGTAATTTTGCATTATCAGCTTTTTGGGCATTCAACTCTGATTTTAAACCTTCTGCGGTTTGTTTCGCTTTTAAAGCTTCATCATAAGTTAAAGCAACCGGATTGTGGAAAGCCAATTGTTTTCCGCTACCTAAGGCAAACTCTAAACCGGCATAAGCATAGTTGTATTTATCATTTCCATTTTTGTAGTAACCATCTAAGTTATCGCCATCAACAAAGCTGATCGTCCAACCTAAATCGAAGTTAACTGCATCAGAAATTTTAAATTTTGCGCCTAAACCTACCGGGATGATTAATTCATTAATGTTTTTATCACCTGCATATAAAGATGTACCAGCTGCTGTGGTAATACTAGGCTTATAACCTGCAATACCCGCACCTGCAGAAGCATAAAGTTGCAAAGCATTCTCTTTCTTAAACATATCTATATTGAACATGTTTACTACAGCACTTAAAGTTCCTGAATAAGACAACTGTGTGTCGAAAGCTTTTACAGGAGAGTTATTTACCGAACCACCTTCATAAGGCTCGGAATTATCGCCTTTTAATTTACCCCGAACTCCATCTAAACGAAGAGAGAAATAAGGTGTAAACTGTTTTTTGACGTAAAGGCCATAACCAAAGCTTGACTTGTTATTACTGAAATCATTTTTTCCACCCAATGGTGATAATGGCGTAAGTACACCGGCATTTACGCCGACAGACCAGGTCCTGAAGGTGGTTGATGAAGTTGCAGGACTTTCCTGAGCTGAAGCAGCCGACCCAATCAATAAACCAGCGAGTGCAACCGGTAGTGTTTTGAATAATTGTAGTTTCATAATTTTCTGTATAACGTTGAATAGCGTCTGATATCCTTTACAATAGCCATACCAAAAATACAGGCAGGTAAAAATACTTATCAACTTTTCAACACTAATTACCATGAAGCAACTTGTAGGAATAAAAAAATATTTAGTATATTAAGTAAATCGCTATAAGCTACTCACTTAATGGATTTTATAAAAAACTTAAGTTTTAGACGTCAACATCTCTATTTTAGTTACCATTTTATAGATCAAAGGGTATACATCAGGTTTTAAAAGCATTCTGAAGTAGACAAATATTTACAAGTCTCACTTTTTGATCGATTATTACCTCATATTGTAAGCACATTTACCACTTTATTATACTAGCCAGTTTAAATATAAATGCTTTTTGCTGTCACACTGAGGGATAATTTATGGTATAAAAATCAATATGAATGAACAGATAGATAAGAAAGGTGAATTGTCTCGAAGTATCGTTTCAAACGGAGTAGAGAATCCGAAGGCTCTGCAAAGCAAAATCTTAAATTTGATTTCAATAAATAGTATAAAGATCTCTCCGCTTCGCGTTGCTCCGGTCGAGATGACGGCCATTCTGTTGGAGTCTGTCAATGGTAGGATAGTCGATTACTTTATTAATGTGTTGAAATAGTCTTCGAATACACTCAGACTGACATACGAAATAAATTTTATTTAATTTTAAACATGCTGTATATTAATTGATATCGCCCGCAAATTTCCATCGCGTACTAAAATTTTCTGGTAATCGCTGGTTGGTTAATAAGGCCCTTACCATTTCTACCGGCATATTATTTTCATATAATATGCGATTATGAAACTCGATATTGGTCATTTTACCACTTTGTACCAATTCGTTATGCAACGCCCTAAACTGTAATCCACCTAACATGTAGCCAATTTGATACAATGGCCCATACCCCCCGGTAAACGATCTGCGTACTTCTGCCTCTGCATTGGCACGTTCAAAACCTACACGATCTACCAAAAAGTCGATGCACTGCTGAGGTGTCCATTTACCTAAATGATAGTTCATCGAAAAAATAATACGTGCACAGCGGTGCACGCGCCAAAAAAGCATTCCAATTTTATCCTCCGGAGATGTTGCAAAATTCTGGTCCCAAAGCAACATCTCCCAGTACAGCGACCAGCCTTCCGTCCAGAAAGGGGTGCCAAATACCTTGCGATAAGGCTTGTAGCGGCTTTGCATAAAATATTGAAGGTTGTGTCCCGGAATAAGTTCATGGAAAACTACAGCTCGGGAAAAATGCCTGTTGTTACCGCGCAGGGTCATCATTTTGGCATCTTCACTCATGTCTTCTGTCGGATAAGCAATTAATACAGATTCGCCACCCAGAAAAAACGGTGCATATAATTGTTCCTGCGGACTTAACATGCGCATGCGCCAGCCTTCTTTGGCCAGGGGAGGAATGGCGATGAGGTTATTTTTCTCTACAAAATTTATGGCTTCATTGGCTAGTTCATAAACCAATTCGGGCTGTTTACCCAATTCAGGGTAATCAGTTTTTACCTTTTCCAATGCTTTTTTCCAATCGTTACCAAAACCCATTAGTTGCGAGGCTTTAAGCATTTCTGCATCGCACCAGGCAAATTCCCTCATGGCAATAGCCTCAACTGCTCAGGTGTATAGGCAATCATCTCATCGTTTAAGCTGCTTAATAAAGCTGTTCTTCCTATCGGATTACCAATAATACCACTTCCATCGTCTTCGGCATTTGAGGTTTTAGCTATTTTACCCAGTACAGCAGCATATTCATTTACTGCACCTACTACATCCGGATAAACTGCTTTTGTGGCTTTGGTAAATTGCGGATCGTAACCATTATAAAATTTATAAGCTTCAGTAAATACAGCCAGGTATTGATTCACAGTTTGCTGTGCCCATGAAGCCTGTACTGGCGTCACAATTAAATCTTTGTTTTTTACTGCCTTTGTGGTTTTCTGAATGGCCTCTTTCAGTTGTTCGAACTGTTGTTGGATAATTTTGCCATCTTGTTGCGTACCAATCCTCCGTTTTGCCTCAAAATCTAATACTGTTTTGGCAAATGGCAAAGCAAAAATATTGCTTTTAAATTCGGTGTATTGCTGTTGCAAATTTGCCGAGTCTGATCGGATATCGCGTTTAAGCAAAATATAATCTACCCTTTCGTTTACAGTTAGCTTGTTAAAAGGAAATGCCCTTAACTGTTTTTGCCATGCAGCATAAAAGCCTTGCATCCGCTTAAAATATTCATCCGATCGCTTGAGCGTATATTTACGGTTAAGCATGGTCACATCTGATTGGTATTGATTAATCAGTGGACTTATCAGGCTGGCTTCATTAGTTTGAGCGTGTAATTGTACCGCAACTGTTAGAAATAAAAACAGGGAAAATAGTTTGCGCATAGCGATCCGTACATTTTGAATTAGTTGACGCAATATAACTAAACCGCTAAGCATTTGCTGCAGGGCGCCTATGTAACTTATTTAAAGCTATTTGATTAAAAGTAACTCAGGTCGATCATAATTTCTTGCCCTAAAAACAGTTACCAACCGATGGCTTTATCATCTCCCCTCGGGTCAGCACCACCCTGATAATTTCCCCATTTTGTCTTTAAAATGGCATCAACCCTCCCAATCGGGCCTCTTTGTATGATTTTATAGCCTTTTGCTTTTAATTTCTCTACTGATAAACTATCGATGGCGTCTTTTTCTACATACACCTCATCCGGTAACCATTGATGATGAAACTTTTTAGCCGCTACAGCGGATTGCATAGGCATATCGAAATCGATTACATTAATAATGGTTTGAAATACAGAAGTGATAATAGTTGATCCGCCTGGTGTACCTACCACCATAAATAATTTTCCATCTTTCTCTACAATGCTTGGCGTCATAGAACTTAACATTCGTTTATTCGGTGCAATGGCATTGGCTTCTCCACCTACTAAGCCATACATATTGGGTGCGCCGGGTTTAACAGAAAAATCGTCCATTTCGTTATTCAACAAAAAGCCAGCTCCTTTTACTGCAACCAGCGATCCATAAGAGCCATTTAAAGTAGTGGTAATGGAGACGGCATTTCCATCGCGGTCTACAATGGAGAAATGTGTGGTTTCTTCGTGTTCTGCACCTTTTATTTCGCCAGCCAAAACAGCACTGCTTGGCGTTGCTGCTGTCCAGCTAAAGTTTGCCATTCGACTTTTATTATAGGAGGCATTTAATAATTGTTGTTGTGGCACGGCGTAAAAATCAGGATCGCCTAAATATGTTGCGCGATCGGCATACACTCTCCTTTCGGCTTCTACAATCACCTGCACGGTTGAATCGGCATTGTGTCCCCATTTTTTTAAAGGATAAGGCTCTACAGACTGGAGCAATTGGATCAGTGCTATACCTCCACTAGAAGTAGGCGGCATAGTAATAATTTTGTAGCCCCTATAGTTACCGGTTATGGGTTTACGCCAGATAGCGTGGTAATTTTTTAAATCTTCTCTTGTTATAAGTCCTTTGCCGCGTTGCATTTCTGCCACAACCGAATCGGCTACAGCACCTTCATAAAAACCTGCCCTGCCTTTTTCCTGGATCTGTTTTATGGTATTACCAAGTTCTTTTTGGATCAAAAGATCATTTTCCTGCCAGGTTTTTTCCAAATTTACAAGGGCCGTTCCATTTGGATTAAAATCCATAAACTTTCTATGCAAAGCATTCAATTCACCAGCCTGCCTTTTAGTAATTTTAAAACCGTTTTGCGCTAAATTTATTGCCGGCTGCAATACTTGTGCCCAGGAAAGCCTTCCGTATTTTTTGTGTGCCTCTACCATACCATCAACAGATCCTGGTACGCCCGCAGCTAAATGGCCGTAAAGACTTTTATCAACAACCGGATTGCCAGCAGCATCCAGATACATATCTCTGCTGGCTGCCGCAGCGGCTTTTTCTCTAAAATCTAAAGCACTGATTTCGCCGTTTGCACCACGATATACCATAAAGCCACCCCCGCCAATATTCCCTGCGTTAGGATAAACTACTGCAAGCGCGAACTGAACTGCAACGGCTGCATCAACAGCATTCCCTCCTCTTTTTAAAATATCTATACCCACCTGCGACGCTTCCGGATGGGCAGAAACCACCATTCCATTTTTATATTCACCGCTGTTGTTTTTACCCAATTGTCCGGTTACACAGCCAGCGAATAACAACACAGTGCTTAGGTATATTAACGATATTTTTAGGTTATTGAGGGGCTTTATAGTTTTCCGCATCTTTATATATTTTTTCTATTACCTCATTGTTTTTTTCGGTAATTACCTTTCTTTTCAAACTTAATTTTGGGGTAAGCTCACCGCCATCTATGCTCCACTCTTTAGCTAACAATGCAAATCTTTTTACCTGCTCCCATTTACCAAACCCTACATTTGCGGCTTCGATAACCTCATTATATTTAGTAAGCACCTGTTCGTTTTTAATAATCTCTTCATTCGAGGTAAAAGTAATGCCTTTTCTACCTGCCCAGGTTTTTAAGGTTTCGAAATTAGGAACGATCAATGCAGAAGGGAATTTTCTATTTTCACCCAAAACCATAATCTGTTCGATAAAAATCGATTCTTTATATTTATTCTCCAGCATTTGTGGAGCAACATACTTACCGCCTGCTGTTTTAAACATTTCTTTTTTACGGTCGGTGATTCTTAAAAAGCGGCCATCAACCAGTTCTCCAATATCTCCGGTATGGAACCACCCCTCTTTATCTATCGCTTCATCAGTTAAGTCAGGTCGGTTATAGTAACCTTTCATTACCTGATGTCCCCGGGTTAAGACTTCTCCATCTGGTGCTATTTTAACTTCCACACCTTTAATTACTTCCCCTACCGTTCCGAACATGGTTCCTCCCAAATGGTTAACCGTAATTACCGGCGAGGTTTCAGTAAGTCCATATCCTTCAAAAACAGGCATACCAGCTGCCCAGAAAATTCTCGCCAGACGCGGATTTAGCGCTGCTCCGCCAGATACGATCACCACGATTTCGCCGCCTAAAGCTTCCTGCCATTTTTTGAAAACCAACTTACGGGCAATCCCCAATTTAAAGTTATACCAGGCACCTGCATCAATGGTATATTTTTCGGCTAAAGCTACAGACCAGAAGAAAATTCCTTTCTTAATTCCAGTTAATGCTTTACCCTTTTCCATTATCTTATCGTATACTTTTTCGAGAAGCCTTGGAACGGTAGAAAATACATTGGGTTTTACATGCTGAATATCGGCTACAATAGTTTCCATACTTTCTGCATAATAAATTCCGGTATAATTGAACAGATATAAATAAATGATCATCCGCTCGAAAATGTGTGATAAAGGCAGAAAACTTAAACCTTTTTTAACGCCTTCTGGTATAACTACGGCTGAGTTTACAAAATTTGCGACTAAGTTATTGTGTGTTAACATTACTCCCTTAGGTGTTCCTGTTGTACCTGAAGTATAAATTAAGGTTAAAACATCTTCAGGCTCCACTTTTGCGCGATATTCTTCCAAATCGATATCGTTACTCGCTTTGCCCAGTTCAATTAACGTATTCCAGTTTTCGACTTCCGTAATTTCGTTAAAGCTATAAATTTTAATATCCGGGTTTATGGCATCGGCACAAGGTTTAATTTTTTTATACAAATCTTCATCAGCCACAAAAATAATGGCGATTTCTGCATCTTTTAAGATAAACTGAATATCGTGCTCAGCTAAAGTTGGATATAATGGAATCTGATAAGCCCCAATTTGGTTGGCCGCAAAATCGGCAATATTCCACTCTGGCCGGTTGTGCGACATTACAGCAACCCTGCCCCCTTTGCCTATGCCCTGTTTAATTAATCCACGGCTTAGGTTATCTACAGCGCTACAAAAATTGACTGTACTATAATTTATCCATTTTCCGTTAATTTTTCCGCTGATGAATTCCTGCTTAGGATTTTCGAGGCTGTATTTCAAAAGATCAAAAACCCGTTTAATTTCTGCCGCCATATCAATTGTATATTATTTGGTTAAATTATAAAAATCAAACATAAAGATTGCCACCTATTATGCCTTTTTAATTAAAATAATACCTCGCAGTTAGTAAAATGCTGCATTTATTTTACATTAAAAATATTTTAATAAACTTAGTAATTACAAAATTACTATGCAAGCATTGTTTTTTATCCTGATGGAATTTTTACCAAAAAAACAGAAACGGCATTAAAGTTGTTAGGCTGATAATTATTTACAAAACATTTAAATTATGAAAAAGTTATTTACAATTTTAGGATGCATTGCATTGTTTGCCCTTACTACAACAAACGTTAAAGCCCAAAACTACAAAACCGGATTAGGTTTAGGCATTGATTTTGGTGATGGCGCAACATTGGTTGGTCCATCAGTTAGGCATCACTTTAGCCCTAAAGCAGCCATTCAAGGTGATGTATTATTTGGTGGAAATTCTACTATTATCCAGGCATTTCTTCAATACAATTCATCTATCCCTGGTGCAAAAGGTTTAGACTGGTATTTAGGTGGTGGTCCTTCGATTCAATTGTATGATGGTGGTTCTAGTTTTTACCTGGTTCCGATGGTTGGTTTAGATTATAAATTCTCTGGCGCACCTTTGGCATTGGCTTTAGACTGGAGACCTAGATTATATATCGGAAGTAATGATAGCGATTTTAACGCCGGAAGATTCGGTTTAGGCTTCAGATATACTTTTTAAGCGGAGAGCGTTTGGCGCTGAGTGCTGAAAGACTAAAGCAAAAGTATATGGTATAAAAAATCCCGTAGGAAATTAATCTTACGGGATTTTTTATGCCTTGAACTATAGACTCAAGACTGAGGACTTAAGACTACGGATTAAACACCCGTCCATTTTTTTAATACTGCTTTTTGTGCAGGAGTTGCATTTTCGTTAACAGTTACATTTAAGCGTACACTTGGATTCTCTTTCAGGGTTAAAGAAATTTCCTTCTCTAATCCATCACGTTTAACCATAACTTTCAATAAATCACCAATATTCTTTTTACCTACCAATGGGATTGCATCTAAAGAAATCATCGGGCTTTTTAACCTTACCGTTGATAGTGCATCACTTAGTGATGAATCATCTAAACTGAGTACCACATCATTTACGTTTAACCCGCTAATCCAGGCTGCAGAATTTCTTGTGGTAGAAGTAATCACCAAACCATCGTTGGTCAACTGGCCAGAAGCACCTGTAACCGGTTTGCCTGGTGTTGCATTTTCGGTCGATATATCTACACCCGCATAACCGAAGTATTTCACATAATCTACATCATCTACCCCGTTAACATATTTTGTCCAGAAATTGGTAAAGCTAATTCCAGCTATTTTCTCTACCATTGCTTTAAACTCTGCATCGGTGTAACCCCGTTTTAATGTTTTGCATTGCAGGTACATGGCTTTCATTACATCATCTAAGCTTTTAGCACCTTTGGTCGCGTTAATAATTTCGAGGTCCATCAAAATTCCAACCACTTCGCCTTTGTTATAATAAGATATTGAATTATTCTTTGAGTTCTCGTTCGGGCGATACCCTATAATCCATGCATCATAACTAGACGAAGCGGCCGACTGGTATTTGGCACCCGGGGTATTTAAAACTGTACCTACGCCACCTGCTAAATCTTTCAAAAATTCGCTCACGTCAGTAAAACCGGCACGGTGCAAATATTTGTTTTCGTAATAAGAGGTAAAACCTTCGGCAACCCAAAGATTGGTGGTGTAATTTTCGTTATCGTAATCGAATGGACCTAAAGCGATAGGGCGCAAACGTTTCACATTCCATAAGTGGTGATACTCGTGTGCAACCAAACCTAAAAAGCCTTTATATCCTTCAACAGTATTGTAAGCATTTCTTGTAGCACCTAAAGTGGTAGAGTTTAAGTGTTCTAAACCACCTCCACCTTTTAAGAAATTATGGACAATGAAAAGGTAATATTTATTAGGGTTTTCGCCATAAACTGCAGTTTCTTTTTCTACAATTTTGGCCATATCTACTTTTAGCTTTTCTTTATCATAATTACCCCCACCGTACATGGCCACTTCATGGCGCACACCTGCGGCTGTAAATTCGAAAATATCCTGGTTACCCACTTCAATAGGGCTATCGTAAAGAATATCAAAATCGGTTGCCTTATAAGTAAACTGCTCGCCAGCAACCGGGGTTAATCCGGTAGAAACTTTGCTCCAGGTATTAAAAGGAATAATTTTCACTGTACTTGGCGATTTAATCATGCCGTCAGGATGCATAAAAATCCCTGTTGGGGATAAGAAAGCGTGAGATTCGTCTATAAATGGTGTACGCACCGAAATTTCAAATGCATAAACACGGTAATTGATCTGGATTTTAGCCGCTTTGGCTGAAAAAATTCTCCAGGTGTTTTTCTTTACTTTTTCAACTTTTACAGCCTTACCTGCTGCAGTTGCCTTAAATTCTTCTACACTTTTTTCAAACTCGCGGATCAAATAAGAACCCGGGGTCCAAACCGGCATTTTTACATCTACATAATCTTTTATCAGTCCGGAAATATTCATCTGCACCTCTGCATAATGCGCTTGCGGCTCTTTAAAAGAAACCTCAAAGCCTATTTTTACCTGCGCCTTCGCTGCCATAATACACGTTAGTAGTAAAACTAAACTTAAAATTGATTTTTTATTAAACATATTCACTGTGTTTTGCTGCAAATTTAGATTTATTGATGGTGTTTTAATATAAAATAGCTAAATGTGTTGTAAAATAGTTGTTTCTGTTTGCCCCGCGTTTGGCGTTGGGGGATATGCGGAATGCGGATGGAACTTTAACAGCCCAAGTGGCACCAGGCATTAGTTTGTTCATTTTCGACGGATAATAATTGATCGCTACTTATTATTTTTCATCCAAACTATAAACTTTCCCGCTTCAGACTTCGAACTAAAATCGGTAACATCCTTAATACAACAAATTTAGGACTAAACTATTTGAATATTTTTACGCTCTAATTCTGGAACATTAATCTTATTTTAATGTTTGGAATACGCACGACACAAATATAAACATGAAGAAAAGGTATATTATCTATGCTGTTTTAGCTATAGGCCTGGCTTATTTAGTCTATTACAGAATTAACGCTAACAAGAAACTCGAAGGAAAAGGCGGGGCATCTGCGGGGGCAGGGAAAGGTAAAGACGGGGGTAAAGGAGGTTCTTCTGCGCCATTGGTAGTTGATGGAATTATAGTTAAGCCAGTATCGTTTGACAATGACCTGGAGATAACCGGTGCTATTGATGCAAACGAATCGGTTGTATTGAAAAGTGAAGTATCAGGATTGGTTACCGGAATTTATTTCCAGGAAGGTACAACGGTATCAAAAGGAAGTGTGCTGGTGAAAGTAAACGACAGAGATATACAGGCGCAATTGCAGGATGCGTTGACCAAACAAAAACTTTCGGGCACAAACGAGAACCGCGCAAAACAATTGCTGGCCAAAGGTGCCATCAGCCAAGAGGAGTACGATACTTCTTTAGCTGATTTAAAATCATTACAGGCACAAGCGCAATTAATCAGGGCGCAGCTGGCCAAAACTACTATCCGGGCACCTTTTACAGGCGGCGTGGGTTTACGCAGTATTTCTGCCGGCACTTATTTAACCCCGGCAACGGTAATTGCAAACCTGGTGAGTACCAATCCGGTTAAAGTTACTTTTTCTGTTCCGGAGAAATATGCAGGACAGATTAAAGTAAATTCTGAAATCATATTTACTACCGATGGTTCTTCCAAAGAAAATAAAGGAAAAGTTTATGCGATAGAGCCAGGGATTAATGCCACTACCAGAACATTACAAATCAGGGCTTTGGCACCAAATGCAGATAATGCGCTATTACCAGGGTCTTTCGCCAAAATTAAACTGGCCCTAAATACCCTTCAAAATGCCATTCTGATTCCAAACGAAGCAGTTGTCCCGGTTTTAAAAGGAAAAATCGTGTACATCCAAAAGAATGGCAAAGCAAAGGAAGTTAAGGTAGAAGCCGGCACCCGTACCGATGAAAACATTGTGATTACATCAGGATTAAAAGCTGGCGACACAGTACTGACTACCGGATCAATGGCCTTGAAGAAAGATGCTCCTGTAAAAGTTCATTTGGTAAAAGAATAATATGAGCATCTCAACCACGAGTATAAAAAGGCCCGTTCTGGCCATTGTGATGAACTTATTGATTGTCCTTTTCGGGATAATCGGCTATACCTTTCTCGGTGTACGGGAATATCCATCTATCGATCCAACGGTGGTTTCGGTAAGAACCTCTTATCCTGGGGCCAACTCTGATATTATCGAATCACAAATTACCGAGCCCTTAGAAAAATCGATCAATTCTATCGATGGGATCAGAAATATTTCTTCATCAAGTAACCAGGGAACGAGCAATATTACCATAGAGTTTAACCTCGATAAAAATATTGAGGAGGCCGCAAATGATGTGCGTGATAAAGTATCGCAAGCGGCCAGAACTTTACCTAAAGATATTGACGGTTTACCAGTTGTAAGTAAGGCCGATGCCAACTCTGATCCCATTTTATCGATGACGATACAGAGCGATAAACGCAATACATTAGAGCTAAGCGATTTCGCTGAAAACGTAATTGCCGACCGTATTCAAACCATTCCGGGGGTAAGTAGTGTACAAATCCAGGGGCAAAGAAAATATGCCATGCGTATCTGGATGGATCCGAATAAACTAAGTGCTTACGGCTTAACCTCGCAGGATATTGTTACCGCATTAGACAATGAAAATGTCGAGCTTCCATCAGGAAAAATTACCGGGGCAACTACTGAACTAACGGTTAAGACTTTAGGAAAACTAACAAACGAAAGTCAGTTTAACAACTTAATCTTAAAAGCCGATAGCAATCAGGTAGTTAAGCTAAAGGATGTGGGTTATGCAGTTTTAGGGCCAGAAAACGAAGAAACCATTCTGCGCGAGTCGGGCAGACCGATGGTGGCTATTGCCATTATCCCGCAGCCGGGAGCCAATTATCTCGATATCAGTAAAGAGTTTTACAAACGTTTTGATAAATTAAAAGCTGACATTCCACAGGACATTAAGCTTAAAGTAGCCTTAGATAATACCTTGTTTATTAAACGTTCTGTAACAGAGGTGGCCGAAACCATTGGTTTATCACTGGTATTGGTAATTTTGATCATTTACCTGTTCTTTAGAGATTGGGCCATTGCTTTCAGGCCATTGATTGATATTCCGGTATCCTTAGTTTTCACTTTCTTTATTATGTATGCTTTTGGCTTCTCGATAAACGTATTGAGTTTACTGGCCATTGTACTCGCTACAGGTTTAGTAGTGGATGATGGCATTGTGGTAACTGAAAATATCTTCAAAAAGGTGGAAGAAGGGATGTCGCCATTTGAGGCGGCCATTAAAGGATCAAACGAAATCTTTTTTGCCGTAATTTCCATTTCCATTACGCTTGCCGCAGTATTCCTGCCCGTAATTTTCTTACAGGGTTTTGTTGGCCGTTTATTCAGGGAATTTGGGGTGGTAATCGGCGCTGCCGTATTGGTATCCGCGTTTGTATCCCTTACTTTAACCCCGATGTTGAATGCCTACCTGATGAAAAAAGGTGGGCATAAACCTTCAAGGTTTTACAATTGGACAGAGCCTTATTTTGTAAAGCTGAACGATGCTTACGAATCGAATTTGAATAAGTTTCTAGATAAAAGGTGGCTTTCCATCCCGATTATTCTGGTATGTATGGGCCTAATTTTCTTATTCTGGAAGGTTTTACCAAAAGAAACCGCTCCTTACGATGATAGAAGTGCAATCAACATCAACGTAACCACTCCAGAAGGTGCATCTTTTACCTATACGGATAAGTTTATCATGAAACTGAACCAATTGGTGATCGATTCTGTTCCGGAAAAAAATGTGAACATTACCATCACCTCACCGGGTTTTGGTGGTTCGGGTTCGGTAAATTCTGGTTTTGTTAGGATGGGTTTAATCGATCCGGAAGAACGTGAACGTTCGCAAAAAGATATTGCTGATATGCTTACCAGGGTGACTAAAAAATATACCGAAGGTAAAACCATCGTTAACCAGCAGCCTACCATTTCCGTTGGGCGCCGTGGTGGATTACCCATTAGTTACATCATTCAGGCACAAAATTTTGAAAAGCTACGGGAGAAAATCCCATTGTTCATGGATGCAGTGGCCAAAGACCCTACATTTACCGTTTCGGATGTGAACCTGAAATTTAACAAACCCGAAATTAACCTAACCATAGACAGAGACAAAGCCAAGAATTTAGGAGTTTCGATCTCTGCCATCGCCCAAACCTTAAATCTTGGTTTAAGCGGGCAAAGGTTTTCGTACTTTTTTATGAACGGAAAACAATACCAGGTAATCGGTCAGTTTGACCGTGGCGACAGAAAAGATCCATTAGATCTGAGTTCGGTTTATGTTCGTAATGATAAAGGCGAACTGGTACAGCTCGACAACGTAGTTACTGCCAAAGAAGAAAGTAGTCCACCGCAACTGTACAGAAATAACCGTTTTATTGCGGCCACTGTTTCGGCAGGTTTAGCCCCTGGAAAAAGTATCGGCGAAGGTATAGATGCCATGGATGCCATTTCTAAAAAAGTATTGGACGAAACCTTTTCGACCGATTTAAGTGGAGAATCGCGGGATTTTAAGGAGAGTTCATCTAACACTTTCTTTGCCTTTGGTTTAGCCCTCCTATTGGTTTATTTAATCCTTTCGGCACAGTTTGAAAGTTTTAAAGACCCGATTATCATTATTTTAACGGTACCAATGGCCGTTGCGGGCGCATTTTTATCGTTGTGGCTCTGCGGACAGAGCTGGAATATTTTTAGTCAGATCGGAACCATTATGTTAATTGGTCTGGTAACCAAAAATGGTATTTTGATTGTCGAATTTGCCAACCAGTTAAAAGAAAAAGGTACTCCGATACCAGAAGCCATCCGTGAAGCTGCTGTTTCGCGTTTGCGCCCAATTTTAATGACCAGTTTGGCCATTGCCATTGGTGCCTTACCTATTGCCTTAGCTTTAGGTGCCGCTGCAAAAAGCAGGATGAGTATGGGAACCGTAATTGTAGGTGGAACATTGTTCTCGCTGGTACTAACTTTATTTGTGATCCCGGCCATTTACTCTTATTGGGCAAAACCATATAAACCAAACAAAGAATTAAAAGAAGCCCATCGTTTTGAACAAGAAGCTTTACATACAGAAGAATAAGATGAGCAAGAAATTAAAAATATTGATTCTGTTATTAAGCCTATCGCTTTCGGGCTTTGCACAAGAGAAACTGAGCTTACAGGAGGCCATCACCATTGCTTTACAGAATAACTACGATATAAAAATCAGCAAAAACCAGATCGATATTGCAAAAAACAACGCCAATATCGGTAATGCGGGGATGTTGCCTAATTTAACCGGAAATTATACCAATGGTGGAAGTATCCAAAATACACGCCAAACGCCAGCAACAGGCCCAGATAGGGTAATTACGGGTGCAAAAAGTACCAATAACAGCTATGGTGCCGACTTAAACTGGACTATTTTTGACGGTTTTAGCATGTTTGCCAATTATGACCGCTTGAAAGCACTGCAAAAACAAGGCGAACTTAATTCGAGGTTAACCATCTTAACCACCGTTGCCGATGTAATTACAGCTTATTATGATGTGGTCAGGCAACAACAACTGGTTATAGCGGCAGATAGCGCCATGGATGTTTCAGTGTTGCGCACCAATATTGCTAATACCAAATTACAATTAGGCCGGGGTTCAAAGCTCGATGTATTAACCGCACAAGTTGATTACAATACCGACACTTCAAATTACCTGCAAACCAAAAATGCTTTACAGGTAGCTAAAATTCGTTTAAACCAATTAATGGTTCGCGATATTGGCACAATGTTTTCTGTAGATAGTAATATTGATGTAGATAAAGGTATCTTATATAGTAAAATGGCCGAAATGGCCGAGCAGCAGAATCCCAATGTGCAAAATGCGTTTATTAATCAACGCATTGCTTCCTTAAATTTAAAATCTATCCGTGGGGCCCGCTATCCGTCAGTTAGCCTAAACTCTGGCTATAGCAGGGCAAATAGTACCAGCCCAACAGGTTTTAACCAAAAATTTGCCGCCAATGGATTTACCTATGGCGTTACGGCAAGTATCAACTTATTTAATGGTTTTTTACAAAGACAGAATGAGCGAAATGCCAGGATAGATATTGAAAACTCGACCTTAACCTTAAGCAAAACCAAACTCGATGTAAACTCGCAATTGCTCACGGCTTATCAAAATTACAGTACTTACCTTGATCTGATCAAATTAGAGCAACGCAATGTGGATATTGCAAAAGAAAACCTTGAAATCACGCTGGCAAAATACCGGTTGGGAAGCATCGCTCCTTTAGAGCTAAGAGAAGCACAACGTAATGCCATCGACGCGCAAAACCGCTTTATTGAAATGCAGTATCAGGCAAAAATAGCCGAAACAAACTTAAAAGCAATTAGTGGAACTATAGATTTATCGAAATAGTGTGCCGATTTATATGTTCATTTGTTCAATAGTCATTAGCTCATTGGTACTTGTTCATTCCTTAGTCAATGGCTGACATGGTGCACAAATCAAATGGTTCGCGGTATTAAATTATTTTATTGTAAAATGACTCCGTGAATTTAGCATTAAACCCCAATTGGTTCATTGGTAATTGATTGATCATTTTTTACTGGTGAATGGTTATTTTATTTACTTAAATTAAACGGTTTAACAGAAGTAACGAAATTATTTCAAGTATAAAATTCTATAATTAATTTTTATATTTAGTGCCATGATACTTGTTGCAGATAGTGGCTCATCAAAAACTGATTGGATGGGCTATCACAATGGCGAAACCATTAAATTTAGCACTCCTGGAATAAACCCTTATTTCTTAAGTGAGCAAGAAATAACCAATCTGATTTCTAAAAATGAATCTTTATTACAATATGCCGATGAGGTAAAAGAAATCTACTTTTTTGGAGCTGGTTGTTCTTCTCCCGACAAACATGAAGTTGTCTCAAATGGTCTTTCAGCTGTTTTTGGTAATGCTTTTATTTCGGTAGATCACGACCTTCTGGGTTCGGTATATGCTACTTGCGGAAATGCAGAAGGTTTAAACTGTATTTTAGGTACAGGATCGAATATCTGTTATTTTGATGGAAAAAAAATCCATGACGGGCACCATGGCCTGGGCTACGTTCTAGGCGATGAAGGTTCTGGTACTTTCTTTGGTAAAAAAGTGCTTCTAAGTTATTTATACAATAAAATGCCACCATCTTTAGCGGCAGAATTTAAAAAGTCTTTCCCTGCAGAAAAAGAGCAGATTATTACTAACGTGTATCAAAAACCTTTCCCTAATATTTACTTAGCCGGTTTTAGCCGTTTTATGGCCAACCATAAAGACCATCCATTTATTCAGGACATTTTAAGAAGCGGTTTTCAGGAATTTGTAGATACGAATGTTAAAGACTACCCTAAACACAAAAATGTACCTTGCCACTTTGTAGGCTCTATTGCCTACTATTATCAGGATGCACTCATTTCGGTATTGGTAGAAAATGGCATCGAGCCAGGTAAAATTTTACAAAAACCGATAGATGAACTGTTTAATTTCATTTTACATAAAGAAGGCATTATACAACAGGCCAGCTAAATCAAAATCTACTTTGCCATAATAAATTGTTAAAATATGCTTAAGATTGTAAACATATCCACAAAAACTTTTGTTATACTTTCAACAGCATATAATTGCACACACATATATGAAAAGAATACTGGTAGTAGACGATGATATTGAGGTTTTAGAAACCATACAATTAATACTGGAAATCGGAGGGTTTAAAGTTTCGGCACTGAATGATGGTGAAGAGATTTTTAACAGAATTGAAAAATTTAATCCTGATTTAATTTTACTCGATATTTCTCTTGGGCATATTGATGGGCGTGTATTATGCGAACAGTTAAAATCAATTGAAAGCACTTCTAAAATTCCAATTTTGCTTATTTCTGGCTTATACGATCCAAAAGATTTTACAACCTTAAACTACGGCCAGGACGATTTCTTATCGAAACCATTCCAAATGGATGTGTTGCTTAAAAAAATCAGTAAAATCCTATCATTGGAAGAAGATAAACCAAGTTTTCATTTAAATTAAATCCCATTTGGATCAAAATATTAGCCAGAAAGACTTTAATCTTCCTGGCTTTTTTATTTTCATATATCTTAAAACGAAAAACTGAATATCATGAAACCAAGTGAAGAATGGTTGAAAACCTGGAATGAAAAGCGTAACCTGCTAGCTTGCCCAAACAACCTTAATGATTATTTCGAAGAAACAACTGTAGGAGGAAAAAAAATCGATCATCTTGAACTTGGTAGCGTTTCCATTCCAACAGGCGATATTTTGGTACGCGATCCATTGGTTTATATTCAAAAAGATGCGGAGCCCTATCTGATCAAAGTACCAACGGGCGAATTTCCCGTTACTGCCGCTGTAGTGGTACCTGATGATCATGATTGTGCCCGTTATGCCGCGGTTAAGGTACAGTTTACCGCTTATGATGCAATCAGGTTTGAAGAAGCATTAATCGGAACCGAAGACCTTGTTGATTTTAACGAAGGTGAATTTTTCGGGTTTAACGTGGATGCGGGTTTAGGTTGTGTTCTAGATAAAGAAACACTAAAACATTTCTGTGCCTTCCAGGATAAATTTCATAACGAAAATCCAGGTAAAAACTTATACGATGATCATTTCGCGGTACTTTTTGCCGCTAACTATGCAGAAAATCCTATTTATCAACGCGAAGCCGGCGACTGGATCAACTGGAAAATTCCTGGAACAGATTATCATATTCCATTTTTCCAGAGTGGTTTTGGCGATGGCACCTACCCTGTTTATTATGGTTTTGATGTTGAAGGTAATGTATGCTCGTTAATTATCCAGTTTATTGATATTGAATTGGCTTATCGTGATGAAGAGTAAATTACGATTACTAATGATGGCCTGTGCGGCAATATCATTAAGTTAAGCCTCGGGCAGGCAACAAGCAAAAATAATTTAACCACAGATAGGAAGGATGCACACAGATATGAAATCCGTGTGTATCTGTGGTTAAAAATCTTAACTTAAGGACCTTGGTCTGTGGAACATAGATCATGGATTTGGAATCGACTACTGAGAAAAAGGTCTTCGACTCCGCTCAGACTGACAACGACTGTGCTTAACTTAACAACATAGTGGAAATAAAGACTATTGAATAGGCGCTATGAGTGGAAACCCCTCCTACTGGCACAGCACTACCTGATCTAAACCCGATGGGACGAATGCCCGATCCTTCAGTCGGCAGAAGGTACAGCGGGGCTAACAATAATTGTGAATACAGGTTTTGCTTTTCAAATCATTATTTAAACTGTGTAATAATAAAAACAAACTAGTGGTCTGTGAGACACAGACCATGGAATCATAAAGCAAGTAACTTCCAACAACAAGAAAACCATTTACAAGTTAGATCGCCACAGCCAATAAAGAATTGGCTTCGCAATGACGATTCGTGCGGCTGTCATTTTGTCAAATAAATTCTTTTGGAACAACCCTTGTTATGCAGGATGTAGATTAAACAATTTATTTACATATGAGCATACAGGAAAAAGGAAATATTTCTATACATACCGAGAATATTTTCCCGATAATTAAGAAGTTTTTATACTCTGATAACGAAATTTTTCTTCGTGAGTTGGTTTCTAACGCAGTAGATGCTGTTCAGAAAATTAAAAGACTAGGTTCATTAGGCCAGTTTAATGGCGAAGTTGGTGCACCATTGGTACAAGTTGCTGTTGATAAGGATGCTAAAACCATTACCATTAGTGATAATGGTTTGGGTATGACTGCTGAAGAGATTAAAAAGTACATTAACCAGGTTGCATTTTCTGGCGCGAGTGAGTTTGTAGAGAAATTTAAAGATGCTAAAGATGCCAATGAAATTATTGGTAAATTCGGTTTAGGCTTCTATTCGGCCTTTATGGTTGCAGATTTGGTAGAAATTCAAACTTTATCATACCAGGATGGCGCCGAGCCTGCACGTTGGGTTTGTGATGGTAGTACAGAATTTGAAATTACTGAAGGTACTAAAACTACCCGCGGTACTGATATTATCCTCCATGTAAACAAAGATTCGGAAGAGTTTTTAGAAGAAAGCAAACTGCAGGAAATCCTTAATAAATATGCTAAATTTTTACCAGTTCCAATTAAGTTTGGTACTAAAACAGAATCTGTTGAAGATGGCGTAGATGAAGAAGGTAAAGCTAAATATAACGATGTTGAAGTTGATAACATTATCAATACCACTAACCCGATCTGGACAAAAGCTCCTGCAGATTTGTCAGATGAGGATTATTTAAACTTTTACCGCGAATTATATCCATTTAGTGAAGAACCATTATTCTGGATCCACTTAAATGTTGATTATCCTTTTAATTTAACGGGCGTACTGTATTTCCCTAAGTTGAAAAACGATTTTGAAATGCAACGCAACAAAATCAAATTGTACTCTCGCCAGGTATTTATTACTGATGAGGTTAAAGATATTGTTCCTGAATTTTTAATGTTATTGCACGGGGTAATTGACTCTCCGGATATTCCTTTAAATGTATCGCGTAGTTTCCTGCAGGCCGATAGCAATGTTAAAAAGATCAACAACTACATTACAAAAAAGGTTGCTGATAAATTAGGTGAGCTATTTGCTAAAGACCGTAAAGCTTATGAAGATAAATGGAAAGACATTGGTCTTTTTGTTAAATACGGTATGATTAGCGAAGAGAAATTTTACGACAAAGCCAAAGATTTTGCTTTAGTAGGCAACACGAAAAACGAGCTTTTCACACTTCCTGAATATAAAGAAAAAGTATCTCCTTTACAGACTGATAAAAACGGCACGGTAGTGTATTTATACACGAATGATGCTGCGAAACAAGATGCATTTATCCAATCAGCCAATAAAAAAGATTACGATGTTTTAGTGCTGGATTCGCCTATCGATAATCACTTTATTAATCAGTTAGAGCAAAAATTAGAAAAAACATCGATCAAACGTGTTGATTCGAGCGTCGCAGATAAATTAATTGAGAAAGACGAGCAAAATGAGCATGTTTTAACAGAAGATCAAGTAAAAGAAGTGACCACTATTTTTGAAAAAGCAATTACCAAACCAGGTATGCATGTAGAAATTGTGGCTTTACACCCTGAGGAACTGCCTGTAACGATCACCATGGACGAGTTTATGCGCCGTATGAAAGATATGGCTGCTATGGGCGGTGGAATGGGCTTTTATGGCCAGATGCCGGACAATTACAAGGTTGCCATTAATGGGAACCACAAGTTGATCAGCAAGATTTTAAACGCTGATGAAGCAGAACAAAGCACTTTGGCCAAACAAGCGGTAGATTTAGCGCTATTGGCACAGGGGATGTTAACCGGAGCAGAGTTAACCGCATTTGTAAGCAGAAGCGTAGCGTTAATTTAATCAGGAAATCCTGTCATTGTTTAAAGGGAGAAACTGAACCGGTTTCTCCCTTTTCTTTTGCAACAGGGCATAAAAAAAGTCCTGATCAGATCAAGACTTTTAGATGAAAATTTTTGGGAACTCTTAGATTAAATTAATTAATATTGTTAGCTTGTAGCTGCTACATTAGTTTTTTGATCTACATTGAAATAATCTTTATGATCTTCGATCATTTTAGCAATAGTAGCTGCTTTGGTATCAGTTATTTTAAACTCGAATAATGGCTCTTGATTTTTCTTTGATCTCACCATTTTCTCTGTGTAAAAGCGGTACACTAAACCATTGGTTAATAAGCCATATTTCGCTTTTGTTTTACGGAAGTATTTAGACAGGCGTGAATCATGAATATCCAAATTATCGTTATGGTGTTTACATTCAACCAGAATTGTTGGTTCGCCATCTTTCATAATGGTGTAATCAACTTTTTTACTTTTTTTAACCCCGAAGTCTAGAACGGCTTCAGATTGAACCTCAGAAGGGTCAAACCCTAAGATCTGGATAAAAGGCATAACTAACGCATTCCTTGTTAAATCCTCAGATTGAACTTGTGGAAGCATTTTCTTAATTCTTACGGCAAACTGCCCGATTTCGTCTTTCAATTCCATTGTTATCTATTTTAGGTAGTTAATTTTTTAAATTATACTGGTTAAATACCGAATTTGCAGTGATAATAATTTGATCTAAACTTTGTTTATCAAAAAAGTTTCTGTTCAACATATCAACCATATAAGTTAATTTATTGATATCATTTGCCTGCATCGTAAACTGAAAGCTTTTCATGCCATCTTTTATAGCCTGTTGAACATAATTGCGTACAACCAAAAAAGATTTCCTGAAGGCATGTTCGCCATCTAACTGGCCCTTAACAGGCTTTCCATCAAGATTACGATATTCATTTTGCATCCTCTGGTACATATCTGAGTTGATTCCTTGATTTTTTAGAATCCCCTTGTAATAGATTTTATTCAGTAAATACTCGTATTCGTTGTTTTTCATGTGGATGCTCGGGTAGATGTAGGGAATATTTCTTTGCTTTTCGGTTTTCTTGTTTTTGGTAATCTAACCCAGTATTGTATGGCCTGTTTTCAATTTTATTATCTACAGGCTACACAAGATTGGGCAGGCAGATGTTTTTCACAATTAGTAGCTCTCACCGCTAATTATTTTGTTTTTGGCAAACAGTTTAAAGATTATAAAAAGAATGGGTGCGGATAATTTTTTTACATCAACCACCCAGAATATTACACGAAACCCTGGTTTTTTTTAGACAAAACCGGATATGAGTTTTTTTTAGATGCAATTGTTAATTCAATTCATTTTTATTTAACTTGCATTCAAATCAAATAAACCCACATCTTTATACTCATGAATCTAAAATGCGTTGTTATAGACGACGAGCAACATGCAATTGAGGTATTAACTGACCACATTGCAGAAATGCCTGGTTTAACAGTTTTTAAAACTTTTACCAGCCCTGTCCAAGCACTTACCGAGATAAGTATTGAGGACGAAATTGATTTATTATTTATGGATATTGATATGCCAGGAATCAATGGATTAGAACTGGCGAAAAATATCAGAGAAAAAGCAAAATATTTGATTTTCACAACTGCTCATCCCGATTATGCCTTGCAAGCATTTGATGTACAATCAGATCAGTACTTATTAAAACCTATTTCTTTTGCAAAATTTGCATTAGGTATTGATAGGATTTTAAAAAAGGAATCAAATAATAATAGCAAAGGCACTACGAAAGAAGCTGATCAGGTTGCGGCCCTTTACATCAAAGGCGACCATAAATATGCTTTTTCCAACATCGCTATTGATGAAATACTTTATATCAAAGCACTACAGAATTATATACAGATTATTACTAAGTCTGAAATCCACACTACCTATCTTACACTTAAGGAAATTGAAAAGGCCTTAGAGAACCACCCTTTTATCCGTGTTAATAAATCGAACATTGTGGCTAAATCGGCAATCAAAAAAGTAGATGGAAATATAATCCGTTTGGTAAATAACGAGATGATACAAATTGGCGAAGGTTATAAAGAAACTTTCTTCGCCTATGTACAGAGCAGTTTATTAAAGTCCAACCGGAATCAGTAGATATATTACAATATAATATTGCTAACTGTTCCAGTCATAATGATAGTTTGACTTTGATCACCAGTTGGCTGTGTTGTAAAATTGTTTTGATCTTTAATGTTTTTATAAACAAAAACAGTTCTTTTAGCAAGTTTAGTAGTGTGTTGAGCTTTCATGATATAATATTTTATGTGTTTACTTGTTGTTGTTATTAATTTCTATAAAGGTGCAACTCAAAACATAACGCAACCAGTTTTTTACACAAACCCCCATTTTTAACGGGCCAAAACCTTAATTTAATAGATAAAAAGCAATAAAATGATTTTTTTTAACCTCAAAAAATTCTTTCAGAATTATAAACTTCATTTCTTAATTTGGGGAATTTATATCATTTATGAGGTATTTATCCTAGGTCTATTTTCAAAATCTTTTAAGCAACCAGGAGTTTATATTATCATTTATGTTACTAATATTTCTGTTTTTTATGGTTATTCTTTTTTTCTAAATAAGATACTAAACAAAAGAAATGACATTTTTAAAGTGATAAGGATTTCGTTACTGATATTGTTAGCGAGTTTATTGTATACTTCAGTTACCTTTTTATTAAGTGCATTATTTAGAGCAGTTGGATTAATTATAGTCCCGACTCCAATTGCAATTGATATGGCATTCATTCTAAGCTGTATTTATCGTTCTTTATATTATATCGGCTTTGCAACGGGTTATGTTTATCTTATTAAATCATTTCAGGATCAGAAGAAAGTAGAAGCACTGGAACGGCAGAACCTGGTTACACAAATAGAAAAACAGGCTTTAGAGAATGATCTGGTTCAATCGCAAAACAATTATCTGCGCAGTCAAATCAATCCACACTTTCTATTTAACACATTAAACTTCATCTATAACGATGCCCGCAAAAAGGCACCTATGGCAGCAGATGCCATTATGAATCTGGCCGAAATGATGCGCTATGCCCTAAAACGTCCTGAAGCATCAGAGATGGTTCCGCTAAGTGAAGAAATTGAACAAATTGAACACCTGATCAATCTTCACAAACTCCGGACAGCTAATGCAATTAATCTGCAACTTGAAATAACGGGCGATATGTTTGGATTAAGATTTCCACCACTTATCTTACTAACTTTGGTTGAAAACATATTTAAGCACGGAAATATTTCGCACTCTACTCAACCAGCGATCATTAAAATCACTTACGAAAAAGATAAGCTGAATATCAGCACCATAAACATGATTAATGATAATAAAGGCAAACAAACGGAAAGCCATCATGTAGGAATTGATAATATTGGCAAGCGCCTGAGTAATTTTTATGGTAACGACTATGTATTCAGATATTACCAGGATCCACTTAACCGCTACATTACAGAAATAGATGTAACTGTAGTTAATCCATTGGCCAGGTTAAACCGCTAAATTTTTGTTGCATTCTGACGTTGAATGTCTTTTAGCAGAAAATAATACATAACCATTTCATGCGTCCGCTGATCTTTGTTGAAGAGTCTGTTTACGTGCATGTGTATTAAATCGGTGAATAGCTTTAATGCATTTTCAGGAGCACATTGTGTAAGAACTCTGATAAAAGAATCTGAAAACAAGCTAAAGCCCTGCTCCTGTTCTGCTGTTAATGCTGCCCATTCTGCTTTTCGAAACTCCTGATAATGAATATTTAATTGTTTAAAATCAGCGGCATCCAATCGATGCTCTTCATTAAAGTTATCAGACATTAATCTCACGACCTTATTGATGGCCGGCTTATCTATAATGCCGGCTCCGATAATCTTTGAAACCAAAAGATTACACAGTTTATATTTGTTAAAATCATCTATCTGTGTTTCTAAAAGCAATATTACAAATGCACTATCTATAGCAAAGTGCCGTTCAACATCTTCAATCATATTACTGCCGTAACGTTCTAACTCACGCTTATAGGTTTTAATCTGTACGTCAGATACCAAACCAGAGTATAAAAACAATTCCAGATCATCCATGAGCTTTGATATTAACAGCTGTCCATCCATTGGATTGTTTAGTTGAATCCTAAACCGGATGTGGTTTCCATTTTCATTGTAGCGGATAAAAAACCAAGATTTTACCTGATCTGTATGAGTGGTTAGGAAAGGCGCAATTACTTCCGTCAAAATCTGATCACTACGTTGCTGATGGCAATAAATTTCGAAATAAAGCCATTCTTTACCTGGCGGAAAAAGTCGGGTTACCCCGGCATTTGCTGATTGCTCAACCAAACCACGATAAATTTGTTCGCCGTGACTTATGCTTAAAACAAACTGTGCTAAATAGGGTTTAGCTGTTTCATCAACCACAATGCTATTTTGAGGCATTAACATTTCTTCAATATAAGTACTGCCTTGTTTTTGCATATATTGTAAGAAAGCATTGATATCGTCGTCATTTTGTAGGGCAAAGCACAAAGTTTGATCGGAAATACCGGCTTTGAAATATTCACTAACGCCTAAACTGTTTAGGAATGATCTACATCCGGCGATAGATAGCAACTTTTGATCAGGCCCTGAAAGGGCTTCTTTTTTAACTTTCCATTTGTTACCGCTTAAAACAATATTCTGATATTGTAACCTTGGGTAATAATCCAAATCAGGGAAAATAGTATCGAGCGGTAAGGAGAGATTTGTTTGTAAGCCTTGATGTTGCAAATCACACAATAACCTAAATACAGAAAGATCTGAACGGATGTAGTTGTAGGCAGAAGCCATTCTAGGCACCAGCCGTTTATTTAACTGCTTAGAGCGAAGGATAATCTCAGTGCCCCGAACTGAAATCTGTATATCATTTAAAGCAAGTGGAACTGCTGAAGTATCAAAATTTAATATTGACAATTGATACCCATAGATTAGCTTCCGCCGGTTTACGTTATCTACATTGGCCTCTACCATATAGGCCACATCGAAAAATAACACCTCCGGATTTGCCTGCTGTTCTGCCGATGCTATGTTTTTAGCGTACTTCGCCACCTCATCGGCCGCCATGGTAAACCTTCCACTTAGTGCATTTGAGGTTACTCCACCAATCTGTTCTATAAAAATCAAATCATCATGAACAGACATTACCATACTGAATGAATTGGGTAAAGATGCTAGTTTTTGATTAGGTGTCAAGACAAGTTTGTTCAGATAAACGGCTTTTCCTTTCTCAAATTTTTGCGCCGTCAGGTAGGTTTTTAATGCCGCTCTGATATTTTCTGTTTCTGCTTTTTTTGGCGGTTTAGTATTAAAGCGTGTGATAAATTCACTATTTTGACCGGATTGCTCCAACTCATCGTATCCTATACCCATTTCAGGATCTAGCGCCAGTAAAAGAGGTACTTCCTGATCTTCGAATTTTTTCTTAAACCTAACCTGGAACTGACTAAGGGCATCACGATCTTTAGCAGGCATTATAGTATGAAGCATACTGATCAAACCTGGAATAGCCTGAAGCGACCGTTCATTAATACCACCAGATAAAGCTGTGCGTTGCGCGATAAGATATTTTGGTAACTCATCCGTAGCGGTGAGGCCTAAACCTTCAAAATAATCATCTCCGATAATATTGGGATCATAGTTGGTAAAAACAAGCTGCAAATCGTGCATATCCTGCAGCAAAACAAATAGATCCCCGGTCTCAGCATCACTTAAATTTAATTGTTTTACCAGATCATTAAGCCTGATCGGCTTTAAACATGCAGTTAATATTTGTATTACAAAATCGTTTTGATCTAACTCGGCCAGTTCGAAAACACCGTCGTTACAGGCTATATAACGGATACTATTGGGCGTTAAATAATAACTGCTATTGCTAAATATGAGGCAGTTCTTTTGCAACAGATCTGCCAATGGGAATTGAATACTATTTTTATAAGGCCAATCAATCAGTTCGCGCACCTTTTGAGCTTCTTCAATTACTATTCTGCTTTCGGATGGCTTAATGGCATTATTTAACAAACTAAAACCAGCAAAAGTGCCATAAGGGGTCGCTCTGAATTTCGCACGGTTAAAATATTTCCAGATGGTAAAATAAACCTTAGGTGGAAGATCTTTGAGTTCGTTTGCCTTTACTTCTTTTATGGTTTCATAAAAGGCTGCGGAAGATATTGAAATGGCCAATTTTAATTCCTCCCAACAATCTACCAGTTCGGATTGATATGAAAATTTAGGTGTTCTAAAAATTACGGTTGGTTGGATATTCAGCTTCATTGCATTTAAATGATAGGGGAAAATTACAAAGATTAATTTAAAAACAGACGATCAGTTTTCAGTTGGCAGTTTTAGCTAACTGAAAATTGCCTATTGAAAACTGTTTATGTGGTTAGCCGAAATTTACAATCCCTCGTGAACAAAGGATCTTTTTCATTTAGCGGATTGAAAATCCACAGTAAAATAGGTCGGGATTACAAATCCCAATCAGCGCAACTAAAAAAGCCATCTTCCTAAAAAGAAGATGGCTCACCGGCAATATCATTAAGTTAAGTACTACAGTCGTCAGCGTTAGCATAGCCTTAATGAGACTGATAATTCTCAAATAAATGCTCTTCGATTATGTCAGGATGATATCTTTTTGCGATTTATTCTTAACTCAATTGACATTGCCCGCAGAGATATTATGCATCTTATTTTTTAGTTACTTTAAACTCTGTTCTTCTGTTTTTCGCTCTTCCTTCAGGATTATCTTTTTTCTTGCGTTTTACAATAATTTCGTTTGGCGCAATCGGCATCGATTCTCCATATCCTTTAGAAGTCATTCTGGCAGCGGCAATTCCTTTACTTTCCAAATAATCTGTACAAGATTTTGCTCTTCTGTTCGACAGATCAAGGTTATATTCATCTGTACCAATATTATCGGTATGAGAACTTAGTTCGATTTCCACTTCAGGATTATCTTCCATAATAGGGATCAGGAAGTCTAATACTTTTTTAGAAGGCTCGGTAAGTTCGGCACTGTTAAATTCATAATAAACATTATCCAAAGTCATTGGGATACCCAATTTGAAAGGACTTAAGCAATAATCTTTATAAATCAAGGTATCTGCCTTTGCCAGTTCTTCATAAAGATAGTTTTTAGTAATTGCGAAATAATTATCTTTTGCAAAAAGCAATTTAACCGGTCTTTTCGAGTCTACTTTAAAACTGTAAATCCCATCGGTACCTGTAATTATTTTCTGTGACCCTTCGGCATTGGTTAAAGTTACATTAGCACCTGCTAAAGGCAATTTAGTTTTGCAATCGGTTAAAAGGCCGGTAATAGAAAGGTATTCTTTTTTCACTTCAAACACTTCCAAACAGCACGATGATTCGCGATCAGAACTAATGTATCCTTTTGTTCCAATATCATCAGTTGCGGTAAAGTAAAGATCATCTTTTGATGAGTTGAAAGGATAACCCAGATTTTTGGGGTTAGACCAATTTACCAGATCTCCCTCTGACTCAAAGAAATCAAGGCCGCCGAAACCAATACGCCCGTCGGTACTAAACAATAATTTTTTAGTTAAGGAATTGTAGTATGGCGCACGTTCGTCATCTCCGGTATTAATGGTTGGTCCAAAATTTACCGCCTGACCTAATGAACCATCTTCCCGAACGGCACAATACCAGAGGTCAAATTTACCATAACCACCACTTCTATCAGATGAGAAAAGGAGGAATTTACCATCACTGGTTACAAAAGGTTGTGAAGAATTAAAATCTTTACTATTTACCTGCAAACCAACGGATTGCGGATCTGTCCATTTATCACCTGTTTTTTTAGAAGAATAAATAGCATATTTTTCTTTCTCTTTCCAAGCAGTAAAGTACATCGTATTCCCATCAGGGGTAAAAGTAACTGCGGCAATTTCCATGTTTTTAGGAAAATTGATGTCGATTTTTCTCACTTCGATATCAGCCGAAGTTAATTCGCCTTTAACTGTATAAATGTTATTAATAAACGGGTTGGACTTAGTTGATACCTGAACCTCTCCGGCATCTGTTTTAACCATGTCTTTTTTACTCCCTACAGCAACCGGACGGGAAGAAGTAAAATACAATTCATTTTTGACTTTAACAGGAGCATAGTTAGATCCCAGGCCATTTACATTACCTGGTACTTTTTTAACCTGTATTATACGCGGAAAGCGCATTTCTTCAATGGCAAACTTACACGACTCAATTTCCTTTTGAGCATCTTTAGCTAAAGCATCGCCGGGGTATTTCTGGATAAACTGTTGAAAAGCGTCAATAGCCGGATTAAATTTTTTATTTGCCCTTAAGCTTTCAGCATAATAATATAGTGCCTTTCTAAAACGTGTATTTGTAAAGGTTACCGCTATAGCATAATATTTTTCAGCCTCGTTAAATTCCCTATACAGTCTGCTAGATTCTGCAAGGTTATAAATCGATCCTTCATAATCCTCTATCACTTTATCATCAGTTGCTGATTTCCTTTCTTTACCATACGGTAAAATGGCCTGGGTACTATCGCCAGTAATTTTTAAGGCTTTTTTATAAAAAGTTGATGCTGCATAGTAATCCTTATTTTCGAAATAAGTATCAGCAACCTTTTTATAATTTATCACATACTGTGCGTTTGCAAAACCGCCAAATGCCACTAACAAAAAGAGTAATATTTTTTTCATCTTTTAAACTTGTTTTCAATGGTGATTAAGCCATCATAATTTAATATCATGATGGTTTCATTTGATTAATTATAAACGTGGACAAAAGAAGTTTGGACCAATTATACCATTACGGCCAATAAGTGATATTGAAAGCTCTAAACCACCATTACTGTTTGATGCACGATTAAAGGAAGAGGTATTTATATCATAGCTTAATCCGAACACCATATTCTTTAATTGTAAACCAACAAAGGCAATTGCAGCATCTTTATTACGGTAATTACCACCAAATAAAATGTTAGCTGACGGGTTAACGTTAAGTTGTGCATAAGCGCCTAATGAAACTTCGTTTGTATTCCCCTGATACATGAACAAAGCGTTGGGTACAATATCCAATAGCTCTGAAGCTTTGATCCGCGCACCGCCATGTGCAGTGAAACGAACAGGGATACGTGAATTTGAACCAGAAAAACGATCCATAGGCCGGGTTAAATGCGCTGCACTTGCGCCAAAAAAAACGTTTACATTCTTATTCGGATTGCCGTCAAAAAACATGATGCCTGCATTTACATCGGGAACCAAAGATGACTGAGATGAAAGTGTTTCGCCGCTCATCATGCCACCATCATAACCTGAAATTGGATTAAACTGATTACCAAACCTGGCCTGAGAGAAATCGAAACTGCGGTTAATTATACCAGCCTGTAAACCAAAGCTCACCATCTGCAAGCCTTCGGCACCAAACCTTAAACGGTACGAGCCAGATACAGAGGCAGATAGGTAGTTAAAATCCAGCTCTCCAGCCCTTTGATTTAAAATGGTTGCACCAAATGCCAGATTCTTTTTAGGGGCCATATCGAAAGATGCTCCACCCGTTAAAAAAGAACTGTTTAGCGCACTCCATTGTTGTTTAAAGTTTACAGTTGCACGGTAATCGCCATCTATTACCCCTGTTAAAGCCGGGTTAAGATATAACGGATTTGCATAATATTGTGAAAAATGCGGATCAGTTTGTGCAAAGGACTTAGCTGTACACAGCAGCAATCCTAGCACTGCAACATATATTTTTAAAGCCGATAGTATTTTCATGGTCTTTTATTTTATCTGTTTATTGTTAATCCTCTTCTTATCTAATCAGTGTTACTGTACCTTTTCTCAATGATGTTGTTCCATTATTAAAAGTAATATCAACCATGTACACATAAACCCCGATCGGCTGATTTACTCCTTTGAAAGTTCCATCCCATCCGTTTGCTACATTGTCTGATTGGAATATTAATTGACCCCATTGAGTGTAAATACTCATTTTCGCACTTGATATGGTATTACCGTAGACTAAGAATATATCGTTTTTACCGTCGTTATTTGGTGTAAATGCATTTGGTATATAAACCTGATCTCCAAAAGGATTAGCTGCTTTGCCTGTTGCTGAACCGTTTTGACTGGCTTGGCAGTCGATCTGACCTTTAGCCCTTACCAGGATACTTACACTTTGATCTGGTTTCAGGCCTGATACTAAATAAGTTGTTCCGGTTGCCCCATTTGTTGGATTGATCCATGTTAAACCATTATCTAATGAAACCTGGTATGCTGTAGCACCTGCAACCGCAGCCCATGCAAACGTTACACTATTTGATGTAGTAGTTTGTACAACTACAACTGGTTTATCTAATACCGGCAGTACATTTACTGTAACTCCTGTTCTTGTTGGACTTACACAGCCACCTGCTGCAACCGTTTCTACATAGTAAATTGTAGTAGCACTTAAGTTTGGTGAGGTAAAAGTTATACCTTCTGCCAATACCGCTCCGCCTGAGCTTGCAGCGTACCATCTGTAAACTAATCCAGTTACCGGATTATTTACGGTTAATATAGTTGAGCTTCCTGAGCAAAGTGTTCCATTTGTTGCTGTTACTGATGCTGGCGCAACTGGTACCGGTAACGCGGTTACATTAACTGCTGTTCTAGATGATGATATACAAGCTCCATTTGCTCCTTCAACATAGTAAGTGATGTTCGTATTAACTGAAGGTGTTGTAAAGTTTACACCTGTTCCGGCTAACGTTCCGCCTACTGATGCGGTGTACCAATTGTATGTTACACCTGCTTGAGGGTTGGTAACTGTTAATATAGCCGAGCTCCCTGCACAAACACTTACCGATGACGAAGCCACGGTTGGTACTGTTGGTTTAGCGTTAACAGTAACCGTTACTTTAACACGCCCGCTATTGTTGTTACAACCGCCTGTACCGATTGCCAATATATAGTAATCTGTTGTGGCGGCTAACGCAGTAACATTGTAGCTTGTACCGGTAAATAATAAGTTACCACCAACCGCTGCGTTGTACCATTCGTAAGTAACACCTGCCTGTGCATTGGTTACGGTTAAGGTTACACCATCACCTGCGCAGATACCTCCATTCGGAGCGGATACCACAGGATTGTTTGGCAATGCATTTACCATAATGGCTACTGCCCTTGCTGTTGCTGCAGAACTTTCGCACCTGTTATCGCCTTTAATGGTTACATAATAGGTTGTATTTGCAGTTAATACCGGGGTAGTAAATACCGGACCAGTAAACACGACTGTACTTAAAGTAGCATCGCTGTACCAGGTAAATATTGGGTTGGTAACTGTTGTGCTGGTTGCAGCTAATGTTGCTGTTGCATTTGCACAAACCGATGTTGAACCGTTCACTGTAATATCTGTTGCAGTGGCAACCGGATTAACTTTGATGGTTACCGCTACTGCATTAGCAGCAGTATTTTCACATTTATTGGTTCCTTTAACAGTTACATAATAAGTAGTGGTAGTGCTTAATACCGGTGTAGTAAATATAGGTCCGGTAAAAGCCACACTGGTTAGCGAAGCATCGTTGTACCAGGTAAATACCGGATTAGTTACTGTTGTTGAACTGGCATTAATTACTGATGTACCCGATCCACATACGATTGCCGGAGTTGATAAGGTAATATCAGCAGCTGTTGCACCTGCATTTACCGTAACGGTAACCAATTTTGCATTTGCAGCAGAACTTTCACATCTGTTATCACCTTTTACAGTTAGGTAATACTTGGTAGTTGCCGTTAATGCTGGCGTATTGAAAGTAGCACCTGTAAATACCGGCGATGTTAAGGCCGCGTCGCTGTACCAGGTAAATACTGGATTGGTTACGGTTGTTGTGCTGGCTGCCAAACTTGCTGATGAGCCTGCGCAGATATTTGCGTCAGCCGCGGTAACATCCGTTGCCGAAGCTACCGGGTTAACCACAACATTTACAGATTTAGCCGTTGCTACACTGTTTTCGCACTTATTGTCCCCTTTAACCGTTACATAGTAAGTGGTATTGGCGGTTAATGTTGGTGTAGTAAAGACTGCACCAACAAAAGCTACATCAGTTAAGGTAGCGTTAGTGTACCAGGTAAATACCGGATTGGTTACTGTTGTGCTGCTAGCGGTCAATACTGCTGCAGATCCTCCGCAAATATTTGTTGAACCATTTACTATAATATCGGTTGCAACTGCTATCGGGTTAACCTTAATGGTAACTGTGGCTGCATTTGCGGCACTGTTTTCACATTTATTGTTTCCTTTAACCGTTACATAATAAGTAGTGGTAGTGGTTAATACCGGTGTAGTAAATATTGGTCCGGTAAAAGCCACACTGGTTAACGAAGCATCATTGTACCAGGTAAATACCGGGTTAGTTACAGTTGTTGAACTTGCATTGATTACTGCCGTGCCCGATCCACATACGAAGCTTGGTGTTGATAAGGTAATATCCGCAGCTGTTGCAGCCTGGTTCACGTTAACAGTAACTACTTTAGCTGTAATACCTGAGTTTTCACATTTATTATCGCCTTTAACCGTAACATAGTATTTAGTGGTTACAGTTAATGTTGGCGTTACAAAAGAGGCACCCACATAGGCTACCGAAGTTAAGGCAGCATCATTGTACCAGGTAAAGGTTGGGTTGGTTACTGTTGTGGTGCTTGCTACCAAAGTAGTACCCGATCCTGAGCAGATGCTTGCATCAGCAGCGGTGATATCAGAAGCAGTTGCCACCGGACTAACAGTGATGGTAATTACTCTTGCAGTACCAGGTGCATTCTCACATTTATTATCACCTTTTACGGTTACATAAAAAGTAGTGGTAGCATTTAATGGCGGTGTAGTAAATGTTGCACCAATGAAACTTACATTGGTTAAGGCGGCATCACTATACCAGGTAAATACCGGATTGGTTACGGTTGTACTTGTTGCACTTAATACTGCCGATGAACCTGCGCAAGCTGTTGTGCTTCCGTTCAGAATAATATCGGTAGTAGTAGCCAATGGATTAACCGTTACGGTTACTGCTTTAGCATCAGCTGCAGCATTTTCGCATTTATTAGTTCCTTTAACACTTACATAATAAGTTGTAGTAGCGGTTAAGCCAGTTACGGTAAAGGTTGGGCCAGTAAATACCACGCTGGTTAAAGAAGCATCGCTGTACCAAGTAAATACCGGTTGAGTTACCGTAGTACTCGAAGCCATCAACATTACGGTAGAACCCGAACAGATTTGGGCATTGCTTACTGCAATATCAGCAGCGGTAGCAAAATCCTTAACGGTTATGGTAACTACCTTAGCGTTGGCTGGTGAATTTTCACATTTGTTATCCCCCTTAACAGTTACATAATAAGTAGTGTTTGCATTAAGTGCAGGTGTAGTAAAGCTAGCACCCACATAAGCTACTGTAGTTAAAGCAGCATTGCTGTACCAGGTAAATACAGGATTGATTACTGTTGTTGTTGAAGCTGACAGTGCAGCTGTAGTTCCTTTACAGATTGATGTAATTCCGTTAATGGCAAGGTCTGAATCAATGGCCGCAGGATTAACTGTAATGGTAATCGATTTTGCAGTAGCCGCTATATTCTCACATTTATTATCACCTTTAACCGTTACATAATAAGTGGTGTTTGCCGTAAGTACCGGAGTAGTGAAGTTAGCACCTGTAAATGCAACGGTGGTTAAAGCTGCATCACTGTACCAGGTAAATATCGGATTGATTACGGTTGTACTTGTTGCATTTAAAGTAACTGAAGCGCCACCGCAAACAGTATTTGTTCCGGCTAAATTGATATCAGATGGGCCTGCAACCGGATTTACCGTAATGGTAACCTCTTTTGCATTACCTGCTGTATTAGCACATTTATTTGTTCCGCTTACAGTAACATAGTATTTAGTTGTTGTGGTAATAGCCGGTGTAGTAAATACCGCACCAACAAAAGCCACCTGTGTTAAGGCCGCATCACTGTACCAGGTAAATACCGGGTTGATTACAGTTGTGCTGGCTGCGGTAAGTACTGTTGTGCCAGAAGCACATAATGAAGTTGTTCCGGTTACGGTTAAATCGGTAGGTAATGCCGATGGATTAACCGTTATTGAAATCCTGGTACGGGTCGAACTTGAACAAGCTGCTCCACTTACGGCCTCTACATAATAATTGTAGGTTCCTGCAGCAAGTATTGTTGGTGTGTTAAAGCTGCTGTTGTTGGTTACCAACATGTTTCCGCCTGTAGCCGCATCGTACCAGTTGTAAGTAATGCCTGCCACTGCCTGTACACTCAAAGTAGCAGATGTACCGATACAAGTTGTCACCGGATTGGTCGTTGACGGAACAGGTGCTACTGCCGGAGGCAATACAGTTACCGTTACTTTGGTACCTGGAGTCTCACAACCGTTCGCTGTTGCGGTTACCGAATAAGTATAAATACCCGCAGTTAAGGCCGGATCAGTTGTGAAAGTTGTTCCATCTTTTCCTGCCTGATAAGTTGTGCCTAAGTACCATTTGTACACTATACCTGCCTGTGGGTTCTGCACACTTAATGTTGCAGATGAACCTTGACAAGCAGTTGCTGTAACAGAAACAACTGTTGGTGTAGTAATTACCCTTTGTGCGTAATCTAAATTAACAGAAGTTAATGCACCAAGGAGTCCTGAGTTTAACCTCAATTCTACACCATCAAATCTGCTGGTTGGTACGAAAGTTAATATGGCAGATGTTCCGCCTGATAATAATTGTAAGTTGATTAATGGGTTGGATACAGATACCGCATCATTATTGCTGGTTGTACCCTGGAAAGTAGTTACCGTTAAATTCGGTAATACTGCTGCTGAAAGTAATGTACCTGGAGTGGTAATTTTCACCCTTAAGGTATCGCCTATATATGATAAACCTGTAAAACCTACCTGGTGATAAACAGATGCACCTAATAAGCCAACAGGAATAACCAGGCTGGATCCTGTATTGATGTCGTTATCAACCGCAAATGTTGGATTATAAACGCCAGCCAATACTGCTACCCCTGTTACTCCGCTTGCCACTGTTGTAGTCGCTGCGCCGCAAGGTGTAACTACCGGATTACCATTAGGTACTACGGTGACAGTTACAGTAGCCCTGCTGGTTGCAGTACATCCACCAGGAATTGTCGCCTCAACATAATAAGTTGTTGTGGCGCTTAATTGAGGCGTTACATACGTTTCGCCAGTATATACCGGAACTGTTCCGTTTGCAGTAGTATACCAGTTAATAGTTGCTCCTGCTGTACCCGAAGTTGCTTTTAATACGGCAACAGCACCCTCACTAATGGTGATTGATGGCGGTGTGATTACCGGAACATCAATGGTTCCAAGCACAATTTTACCCTCCGTTCTTGCTGATGAAGTACCGCAGCTGTTTACTGCAGCTACAAAGTAACTTCTGTCTGCCGTAATTAATGGTGTGGTAAAGTTATCACCAGTAAATAAAACTGCTGTTGAGGTTGCAGTATCGTACCAGTTATAAGTTGTACCTGCAACAGGGTTTTTAACCTGAAAGGTAACAGATGTATTAGGGCAGGTATTAACCGAGGCCGAAAGTAGATCAGGTGTTACCGGAGCAGGATTCGTAGTAACGTTTACTACTGTTTTGTAACTTACACAGCCTGTTGCAGAAACTGCCGCTACGTAGAATTTAGTATCGCCAGTTAAAACAGGGGTAGTAAAGATAATACCGTCTTTACCGCTTAGGTAAGTACCGGTAGCATCGTACCACCTGTAGGTTAAACCCGCCGACGGATTATTCACCTGCAATTGAGCAGTTGAGCCCACACAAGCGGTTACATTAGCAGCCGTTACTGTTGGCGCAACCAAAATACGTTGTGCGTAATTTAAGTTGATCGAAGTTAATGCACCCAATACACCTGAGTTCAATCTTACTTCTACCCCATCAAAAACATTGGTTGGAACAAAAGTGATTAAGGCCTGTGTATTACCGCTTAACAACTGAACATCTAATAAATTATTGTTTAATAATTGCGAATCACCATTGCTGTTTGTTCCAACATAAGTGGTGATGGCCGCATTACCTAATAATGAAAGCGACAATAGTTTCCCTGGAGATGATACCAATACACGTACGGTATCACCTACAGTAGATAGTGACCCAAAACCAACTCTTTGATAAACTGATGCCCCAAGCGCTCCAACTGGCATGACCAATGAAGATGCAGTCTGGGTATCATTATCAATAGCTAAGGCTGGGTTAAACACACCTGATAACAAGGCTACACCAGTAACGCCGTTAACCTGTGTGATTGCTGCCTCGCAAGGGACAGGATTTGGCGATCCGTTACCATCAACAGTAATGGTCACCTGAACGCGGTTTGCCGAAGTACAACCATTGGTAGAGACTGATTCTACATAATAAGTTGTAGTAGCCAACAGCGGAGGTGTAACATAAGTAGCGCCAACATAAACCGGCGTAGTTGAAGTGTTAGAAGTATACCAGTTGAAAGTATTGGTTGGATCAGCGGAAGTTGCTGTTAAAATTGCTGTCTGACCTGCGCTCACAGTTGATGAGCTTGCAGTTACTACAGGTAAAGCCGGACGAGGATTAACCGATACCGCAGCTGCTGCACGTGCAGCACTTGTACAGTTTCCTTGTGATGCTTCTACATAATAGGTAGTTGCAGCTGCCAGTGCCGGAGTTTGGAATACTGAACCGGCAAACACCAAATTACCTGCTGTTGCAGCATCGTACCATTTGTAAGTTACTGCCGGATCAGGATTAGCAACAGATAAAGTTACTGAAGAGCCTTCACAAACATTAGCAATTGTTGCCAATACCGGAGTTGGTAATGCTGGTGTAACGGTTACAGTTACCGGAACTCTTGTTGTGTTTGGACAACCTGCTTTGCTAACCTGTATATAATAAGTTGTAGTAGCAGTTAATGCTGGTGTAGTAAATGTTTCGCCAGTGGCTAATTGTGTGCCACCGGTTGCTGCATCGTACCAGGCTAATGTTGTACCGCCGTTTGCAGTTGCGGTTAAAGTTGCAGTACTGCCGGCACATATTGTCTGCGCACCTGCTGTAACTGTTGGACCAGGATAAATTACAGTTGCACCATAAACATCTAAGCTGGTTAGAACGGTAGCTAATGCACCGAAACTAACCTGTACCCTATCGTAAGCACCACCAGCTGCTACTGTTGCAGCGAAACGGTTACCTGAAAGCAATTGAAGATTTAATAATGATGAGTTTAACTGAACTGTCCTAACAACCGTAGTACCGTTTAATACATTTACAGTAACATTACCCAATGCGGTTAAATCCAATAAACCACCTGGTAAAGCTAAATCTAAACGGATACTATCGGTAGCTGATCCAACTGAAGGGAAAATCAATTGCTGGTAACCCGAAGCACCCACACCTACTGCAAGAGATATTCTGGTAAAATTAGCAGGATCAGCATCAGTAGAATTTCCTGCACCAGTTATACCGCATAATAAACAGATTCCGTTTATACCAGAATTTTGCGAATTTGCAGCGTTACAGGCAGTACCGCCATTGTTATTTAATACGGTTACAGTTACCGGTACACGGCTTGCACTTTTACAGCCATTTGCATTGGTTGTTTCTACATAATAAGTAGTGGTTGCAGTAAGTATCGGGGTAGTAAATGAAGTACCTGCACCTACCTGTGTACCAGCGGTTGCAGCATCGTACCATTGAATGGTGTTACCTGCATCTGCTGTAGCCAATAAAGTTGTAGACTGACCCGCGTTAATTACCTGGCTGTTTGTTGTAACAGTTGCTGGAGTTGCCGGAGGATTAACTGAAACATTTACAGCAGTTCTAGCACTCACTGCAGTTCCGGATACTGCTTCTACATAATAAACAGTTGGACCAGTTATCGCTGGTGTTACAAACACACCTGTATTATTGGTAACCAATGGTGTATTTCCGGTAGAAGCGTACCAGTTATAAGTTACACCTGCCTGCAGGTTGCTTACGCTTAAACTGGCAGGGCTACCGGCACATACTGTTGCTGCTGCAACCACCGGAGCATTAACAGTTACTGTTAAACTATAAGCTGTTGTTGCTTTATTTCCGTTTGCATCTGTTGCGGTTAACGAAATAGTGAAAGTTCCACCCAATAATGGCGTTCCTGTAATTTCTCTTGTTGTGGTATTAAAGTTTAATCCAGGAGGAAGACCACTTGCCAAATAAGTATATGGTGCTGTTCCGCCAGTTACCGCTGGCAAAGTTTGCGTTGGGTAAGGTGCACCTACAATACCGTTTGGTAAAGTAGCACCTGGTAATGTTAATACACCTATTATTTTAATTGCATAAGTGTTACTTGCTGTTCTGCCCTCACTATCCGTAGCGGTAACACCAATCGAATAATTTCCGGCCTGTGTAGGCGTTCCAGAAACTTCTCTCGTTGCTGGATTAAACGTTAACCCTGCTGGAACATTGCTTGCTACATAAGTATATGGGCCAACGCCTCCGGTTGCCGATGGCAGGGTTTGCGTGGCATAAACTGTTCCTTCTGTTCCATCAGGCAAAGTAGCTGCTGGTAACAACAAAGGATTAACCACTGTAATAGTATAATTATTGGTTGCTGTTTTTCCATCAGCATCGGTAACCGTTACCGGCACCGTGAAAGTTCCTGACTGTGTAGGGGTTCCTTTAATTTCTCTTGTAGCCGGATCGAAGGTTAATCCCGGAGGAAGACCGGTTGCAGCATAAGTATAAGGAGTTGATCCGCCAGTGGCAGAAGGAATAGTTTGCGTAGGATAAACTGTTCCGGTTGTTCCATTAGCCAAAGTTGCTGCCGGTAAAACCAAAGGATCCGTTACTTTAAGCGTATAGTTAGCGGTAATGGTATTGCCATTGGCATCAGTTACCGTAACCGGTATAGTATAGGTCCCAATCTGCGTTGGTGTACCAGTAATTTCTCTTGTTGCCGGGTTAAAGGTTAATCCCGGAGGAAGACCAGTAGCCGAATAAGTGTAAGGACCTGTTCCGCCTGTTGCAGCCGGAATTCCATTTGTAGTATAGGTTGTGCCTGTTACGCCGTTTGGTAATGCTCCAGGAGCCAAGGCCAATGCTGGTGTTACAGCTAAAGTAAATGTTGCTGTTGTACTACAACCTTTTGTATCAGTTGCTACTACATCGAATGTTGGATTACCAGTTGCAGTTGGTGTTCCACTAACCAGGCCACTTGATGATAAAGTTAAACCAGCTGGTAAGGTACTACCTGCAGCTAAGGTATAAGTATAACCTGGTGTTCCGCCAGAAGCTACAGGAAGTTGCTTACTGTATGGAGAGGCAATTGTTGCATTGTTTAAAGTTAACCCTGCAAATACAATTGCAGGGTTAACGGTAATAACCACCGGAACCCTTGTTGTATTTGAACAAGTTCCTTTAGTTACCTGAACATAATAAGTAGTGGTTGTTGTTAATGCAGGAGTAGTAAAGTTTGCTCCGGTACCCACTTGGTTCCCACCTGTCGGCGCATCAAACCAGGCTAAAGTAGTACCACCATTCGCAGTTGCACTTAATGTTGCAGTGCTGCCTGAACAGATAGATTGCGTGCCGGCAATAAATGTTGGGTTAGGATAAACTACAGTTGCTCCATAAATATCTAAGCTGGTTAAAGCGGAAACCAGTGCACCAAAGCTTACCTGAACCCTGTCATAAACGCCACCAGCTAAAACAGTTGCTGCAAAACGATTGCCTGATAAAAGTCGAAGACTTAATAATGCACCGTTTAATTGTACTGTCCTTACAACCGTATTACCATTTAATACCGTAACGGTTACATTATTTAAAAGACCAACATCGGCTAAACCAGTTGGTAAAGCCAGATCTAAACGGATGCTATCTGTAGCAACACCTGAAGATGGGAAAATTAACTGTTGGTAACCTGTTGCTGTAACACCTACCGCAAGAGAAATCCTGGTGAAGTTGTTTGTATTAGCATCAGTGGAGTTACCTGCACCATTTATAGCGCATAATAAACAGATGCCATTAATACCAGTATTCTGACTGTTTGCCGCGTTGCAAGCTGTTGCGCCGCCACCATTAATTACAGTTACAGTTACCGGAACGCGGCTTGCACTTTTACAGCCATTACTACTTGTGGTTTCTATATAATAAGTTTTGGTTGCAGTTAAAGCTGGTGTAGTGAACGAAGTTCCTGTTCCTACCTGTGTTCCTGCTGATGGAGCATCAAACCAGGCAATGGTATTTCCAGCATCAGCAATCGCGGTTAAAGTTGTAGTTTGTCCGGAGTTGATGACCTGGTTATTAGTAGTAACTGTGGCTAAACTTGCCGGTGGGTTAACCGAAACCGTAACCGATGTCCTTGAACTGACTGCAGTTCCGGAAACGGCTTCTACATAGAATACAGTTGCCGAACTTACTGCAGGCGTTACAAAAGTACCGTTATTGCCAGTTACTAATGGGGTACTTCCAGTAGAGGCATACCAGTTATACGTTACGCCAGTTTGAAGATTGCTTACAGTTAAAGTAGCCGTGTTTCCAGCACAAACTGTTGCAGAAGCTACAACCGGATCATTTACTGTTACAGCTAATGCATAAGTAGTAGTAGCTTTATTATTGTTTGCATCGGTAGCCGTTACAGAAATAGTATAATTACCACCTTGAGTTGGTGTTCCGGTAATTTCTCTCGTAATTGGGTTAAACGATAATCCCGGAGGAAGACCAGTTGCCGCATAAGTATATGGACCAACACCGCCGGTTACCGCTGGTAAAGTTTGTGGCAGATAAGAATTACCCACAATACCATTGGGTAAAGTTTTTGTTGGTAAAGTTAAGGTACCATTTACTTTAATTGGGTAATTATTGCTGGCTGTTTTACCCTGGCTATCGGTTACAGTTAAACCAATTGTATAATTACCTGCCTGTGTTGGCGTACCAGTAATTTCTCTTGTAGCAGGATTAAATGATAATCCCGCAGGAACACCGGTAGCTACATAAGAATAAGGACCAACACCACCAGTTGCAGCTGGTAAAGTTTGTGTAGCATAAACTGTTCCTTCAGTTCCATCTGGCAAGGTTGCCGCAGATAAAACCAATGGGTTATTTATCGTAATGCTATAATTAGTGCTTACTGTTTTTCCATCAGCGTCTGTTACAGTAACTGGTATGGTATAAGTACCTATAGTTGTTGGTGTACCTGTAATGGCTCTGGTAGATGGATTAAAAGTTAAACCTGGAGGAAGACCTGTTGCCGAATAAGTATAAGGTGTAGTTCCTCCGGTTGCACCCGGAATAATCTGTGTAGTATAAACCGTTCCTGTAGTGCCATCAGCTAATGTTGCTGTAGGTAACAATAAAGGATCAGTAATTTTTACGGTATAGTTGGAAGTAATGGTATTACCGTTTGCATCAACAACCGTAACTGGTATCGTATATATTCCAGGTTGGGTTGGTGTGCCGGTAATTTCTCTTGTTGTTGGATTAAAAGTTAAGCCCGGAGGAACACCTGTTGCAGTATAGGTATACGGTCCTGTTCCACCAGTAGCAACTGGTATAGTCTGTGTTGGATAAACAGTTCCGGTTAAACCATCAGGCAATGCACCTGGTGTAAGTACCAATGCTGCAGTAACCGTTAAATTATAAGTTGCAGTTGCTTTACAGCCTTTTGCATCAGTTGCAACTACAGAAAAAGTGTAAGTATTAGCAACAGTAGGTGTTCCGGTAATTGCACCGGCTGATGATAAACTTAATCCTGCTGGCAATGTATTTCCTGCAGCCAAAGCATAAGTATATCCAGCTGTTCCGCCTGTAGCTATATCTAATTGTTTGGCGTAGGCAAAACCTGGCGTGGCATTTGGTAATGTCGCCCCATTAAAAACAATCTGTGGATTTACTGTAATTACAACAGGTATTCTTGCCGATTCGGCCGTACAGCCAACTCTTCTGGCAGCAACATAATAAGTTTTAGTAGCTGTTAATACTGGTGTAGTAAAGGTACCATTAAAAGCAACTGTTTGTAATGCTGTTCCTCCTTCTATTGCTTCATACCATCTTAATTCGTTGGTGTTTGGAGTAGTAGCGTTTAAAGCAACTGTAGAATTATAACATGCATCAATTGCTGTACTTGCTGGCGTAGGCCTGCCTGCAGAGCGAATTACGCCATAAACATTGATGGTTTGAGTAAGGTTTAGCGCAAGTACAGATCCCAGTGTAACCTTCACTCTGTCGTACACTACATTTGCACCTGGAGAAAAAGGTATCGATACTGGCTGTCCACTATTCAGTAAACCTAATAAGTCTAGATTTAATAAACTTGACGCTGAACCAGTGTAAACCTGGGTAGCACCATTATATGCAGTTATAGAAATGTTTTGTAAAAGCCCTGCCGTTAATAATGCAGGGGAAGCACTAAGTCGCAGGTTAATATCATCACCTGGATTTGATGCTGTTGCAAAATAGAAATTTTGGCTAATGGATGATCCCACACCAAGTACCCCTAAACTAAGTTGAGAAAAATTATTTGGATCTGAATCTATTGCCCTTTCACTATTTGTTACACCAGAACTGCCCAGCTGTAAAGCATCAAGTGTAATACCGGTTCCTTCATAACCTGTAGCAAATGCCTGTGCACAAGGATCAGTACCTGAAGTATAAAAAGAATAATAAACCTTTGTACTATTGGCTACTGAAACCAAAAGTGCATTGGTTACATCTTTTATAAATACCCTATCATAAGCCTGTGTAGGGGTTATTGCGATATAAAAGAAACCATTTGCATCTTTTACTAAACGCAGATTATCTGAAGAAAATCCATTAATACTGTTACCGCCGTTTGGGGGAACTGCAGAAGCACCGTTTCTGGCCCCCACCTGGAATGAATGGTTTCCAAGAACTACTGTTCCGCCTACATTAGCCAGTAAGGTACCCAAACTCCCCCCTAATAACCTGTTCAGTACATCGCCATCAAAATCTATTCTGATATAAGATGTTATTCCCGCAGCTACAGCAGCCGGATATTTTAATTCCAGCTCGCCACTATAAGCGCCAATACCAATAGCTATTCCGCCATAAGAATTAACTGAAGCAAACGTGTTGTCGTTTAAAGTTGCATTTAATGCATTATCCACTCTGCTCTGAGCAGATACAGTATTTGCAAAAATTTTAGTTTGTGCATACGATTTGGCAGAGAAGAGCGTTAATAGAACGATGACTGCAACACAAGTATTGCGGATTATCCCTATTCGGGATGAGAAAGTACGGGTTTTCATCATGTCAGGCGTTATTTTGGAAGACTTACTATGTACTAATACTACAGTTTGGTAATGTTTTTCAAGGGGCATTATATTACTATGACAAATCTAAATCTAGAATAGGTACCTATTCTATCCATTACTATTCATTTTTATCTTGTTGCATTTCATTCATTTTATTCATACAGGGCTTTCTTAACGAATAGATTTCTTCAATTGTGAAATTATGATGACATTAGCAATAAGTCATCCCATATAATTAATGAACGCTAACGACCTCCTTATCGAACTCCGGAAGTTTGTCCTTTTAAAATCTGGTTTGAGAAATATCGACCCAGCTCACTGTAAGATTATTTCTGAATACGTATATCAGGAAACCAAAAACTACGTAAGTGAAACGACGATCAAACGATTCTTTGGCTTTGCAAACACATTACATAAATTCTCCCTATTTACTTTAAATAGCCTTTCGCAATATATAGGCTATAACGATTGGGACTCATTTTGTACAGATAAGAAAAATCAAACTACCTCCGTTCAAAGTATCTGGCAGGATTTAAAGTTAAAAGCACATGCCATTACAGAAGTATCGTTAATCGCTAAAAAAAATAATTCAGGTGTTCCATTTAATGCTACTGCGAACAGAAGTTTTTTGTATCCTGACTTTGATTATTTCTTCAAAAACAATTACCAGTTTACAACCGTAAGTGCCCAACCAGGTCAGGGGAAATCGATACTGCTTGCACACATGGTAGAGTATTTTTTCTTTTCAGAAAATGCCCTTTATAAAAACGACATTGTTTTATTGGTTAACTCTACCAGTATCAATACTATTATCCAAAGTGGAGATACCTTACAGGAGTGGTTTTTAAAGGAATTTAAATTTGGAAGCCTTAGTGAGTTAATCAGTTTTTTCAAAAAAAATCCCGAAAAGAGAGATGGCCGTTTTATTATTATCGTTGATGGTATTGATGGACATTTAGCCAGAAGTCATTATTTTAAAACATTTATCGACTTCTTATACAGCATAGAAGAAAACAATTTTGTTAAACTCATATTTGGATTGCGAACTGACAGCTGGATTAATCTTCAGCCGGCCATTTATGGTTCTGCATCTTTAACTAAAGCCTGGTATATGGGCTTATTTTATGATGAGGAAACCCTAAGTAATGTACCATCGTTAAATGCTGAGGAGGTACTCTATACCTTAAGCCATATAGAAAATAGAATTATCAACAGGGCAGACGTAAGTTTGTCCCTGTTAACACAGTTTAAAACACCATTCTGGTTACAGGTTTATTTCAAGCTCAAAGATGAGCACCAGCACATTGAGCTGAATAACCCCTTGTTATGTTATGAATTAATTAGTTATTTTTTAGAGAGGCGCGTATTTATGGCCAAAAAAAGCACCGAAAAAATATTTCTTCTCAAAAAAATAAGCGATTCCATTTCAGAAGGAAATAAGAAATTAAGGGTTTCTAAAGAAAAAATTCTGAGTTACATCAATTGTTATCCCGATGCATACGAAGAACTTATAAATGCTGGGATTATCATCGAGGAAAAAAGGTTAAGTACCACCATTCCAACAGAAATTGTCCGCTTTTTAAACGATGATATTTATACCTATTTCCTATTTATACAGATTACCGATAAATTTGAATATAAACCAAGTAAACCATTTTTCGAGCACATCCTAAACAGTTTCCCTGGTCAAAACTCCCAGAGAGATCATATCCTTAACTGGTCGATCAGATTTTCTATTAACCGTAACGAAATTGCTGCTTTAAAAAATATTTTCAGGTTGCCATTTTCAAACTATGAAAAAAACAGTGCTCTTGATTTTATTTGTTATGTATCGAAATACGAACTTAGCAAACCCAATTCGAACTTCAACAAGCTGAGCATTGGTATCGATTTTATAGACATTATGGCTACAGGACGAACCATGAGCAACCTCTACAAAGAAACGATCAAAACCATATCGGAAAATGTACTGAATGAAGACATCCAGATTATGCTGCATGTAATAGAATGCAACGTTAATCTTATTGATGTAGATAAAATAGCTTTAGCCAATACCATGCAGCTGTTAAAGAGAAATTATAAGAGATTAAACGAATTGTTTCCAATTAACCCTTATGATTTAATCCTTTATTTTTATAATAACCTGATTAATAAACCTAACGAGAGCAAAAGCCTTGAAGAAAAAATTATAAAACTTTGCCAGGAGATAGATCAAAGTAAACCAATGAGAAACGAAGAGATTACCTCTGCCGAAATACTCACCTACCGACTGGTATTGATTGCCTTATTTTCTCAGAAAAATTATGCAGAATGCCACCGTTTTATTATGGCCATACTGAGTAAATATCCCAATATTTTTTACGTAAGGCATTCGGTATTTTCTCCTTTTTTATTGCTTCATTTAGGGCAAACCTACATCAAACTCAACTATTTTAAAAAAGCGCAGCGCATTATGCAATTCGTAGATAAAATCATCAGCAGCGATTATACCTATCATACAAATTTTATATTGGCCAGCTTTAATGTTTTTAAAGCCAACTTTTACAACGCCACGCATCATTACGAACAAGCACTTATAGAAACTAATATTGGTTTGGATATTACCAGAAAGAATAATTTTAAGATGTTAGAAATAACCTTACTATTAAGTAAGATCGATACCCTAAAACATACCGAAGAATCAGAAGAGGTATCAAGCGTTATTAAAGAACTGTTAAACTTTTTAACGGCTCATAAACTCTCTATGCCAGATTATTCTAACCTAAGCAGTCATGAGTTCGAACATACATTTAAGATTTTAAAATCTTATCGCAAGCACCAAAACCTATAAAGAGGCCTTCTTCTCCAAAAAACACAAGCCTCTCATTTCTTAATAAAAAAATTTTCGGGTTTGGAGCGCAAGCCTTGTACAAAACACTGAGTTTCTTCCCGTTTTTTGCGTTTACGCTTCGCTTCCCCTAACTCGTTGCTGCAAGATACAACCTGGGCTAAAGGCGCTAAAACAGTTTTTTCATTTTTGAGGCTTTAGGGTGTACAAACCCTTGTGCCTAAATCTGACAGCAGCGAAAATACTTTTTGTTGCAGCAACCCTTAATATGCTGTGGCACAAAAAAAATAGAAGTGAATAGCGGGACTGCAAAATGCCAGGAACTACTACACCTTCATTTCCTGATCATAAAAACATGGTTATTTAAAGAGGTTCTCATTTAATCAAATTGTAAAGTTCATCCAGTTTTGGAGAAAGCACGATCTCTATCCTTCTGTTTTTGCTTCTCCCATCTGCATTTGCGTTTGTACCCAAGGGCTGAAATTCACCTTTACCAGTAGCCGTCATCCTTACACTTTCTACCTTTTCGTTCTCTGTTAAATAGCGTACAACAGAAGTGGCCCTCAGCACACTTAAATCCCAGTTATCTTTAATCTGCCCCAGATTATTTATTTTCTGATTATCGGTATGGCCCTCCACTGCAATGTTAATTTCAGGCTGCTGTTTTAATACATTAGCCAATTGCGTTAAAGCCTGTTTACCTTTTTCATCAATGATGATACTTCCTGAGGGGAATAAGAGTTTATCGGTTAAAGAAACATACACCTTACCATTTTTAATTTCGACAGTTAAACCGCTTTTGGTAAAGCCCAATAGGGCCTGCTGTAGTTTTTCTTTGAGTGAGTTGGTGGCTTCATCACGTTTGCGCAACACCTCTTCCACTTCCTTTAAACGTTTCTCGCGGGCAGCTAAATCGCCCGATAGCTTGGTAATCTCACTTGAAGAATTGTTTTTAAGTTTCTTATAGTTTGCATCAATGGTATTGTAATTACTTTGCAAATCGCGAAGCTCTTCAGCCATTAAAGTCGTATCTTTTTTCAACTTTGCTACTTCTTTTTCAAGATTTTCTATTTTAATTAAACCTTCATTAAATGCGGTATAAAGTGAGTCTTTGGTTCCCAATAAAGCTTTATACTTTTTTGGAGATAATACCACACATGAAGTTAAGGAAGAAAAAAAGAGGAGAACAGCAAAGGCAACAAAGATATTTTTCATGTTTAAAGTTTCAAGAGTTTAGTATTAGGGTTGGAGTGTTCAATAGCAAGTATTTAGTAGCAAGTATCAAGAGGGTATTCTGTTTGAAAATTGATTATTGTTAATTGGTCATTGATTATTGTTCTATTGCGTTTCGTAAAAATGCAACTAATGGCTGTACTGTTTTAAAAGAACTTATCAACTTATTAACGAGGTTTGGCTGTAAAAATTCTTCATCATCAATTTTTGTGGTGGCCTCGAAGCTTTTCAGCTTTAAAAATTCGATGTTTGGATCTGCCGGATCATAACCTTTAGGTGCATTTTTTAGTGCATTATCAAAACCAAGTTTAAAGTTTTTCTTAAAATCCTTCCCGTTGATAATTTCTTTAAAATCGCCTATATTATAATCTATCTCCTGCCTGATCAGTTTTAAGTGCGGCGCATCAGGCATCCAGTATCCGCCGGCAATAAAGCTTTTCCCAGGCTGGATATGCAGATAATAACCCGGTTCGTTCCCTCCTTTGCTTTTGGCCGAAAACCAGATACCAAAGTTGTTTTTATAGGGATCTTTATTTTTACTGAAGCGAACATCACGGTAAATGCGCAAAAGACTCTTTTTAGGATCTGCCTCTGCCGAAAGTAATGGATCTGCCTTGGCCAGTTCGGGGATAAGTGCGGTTACCAACGCCAGTACATCTGCTTTTGCTGTTTCGTAAACACCTTTATTGGCAGCAAACCATTCGCGGTTGTTATTTTCCGCAACGTCTTTTATAAAGTTTAGGGTTTCTTTTTTTAACATTGCTAAAAATTGAAAGATTATATTTAAAATGGTTGATAGTTCATGGTCAACAGGTCAAATGCCCATCAAACTGTTTCAACAGTCAACCTATACCTCTTGACTTCAGACTCCCGACTTACTTATCGTAATATGGCTTATATTTAATGTTCGGCGATAAAACATGGAGCAGTATAATTCTCGAATAGCGATAGTTAAACGGATACAGGATAAAACAACCTGCAAAAATAACAATCAGATAAGGCCAGAATGTTTCATCTGTAAGTGGGCCGAAAATCAAATAGGTAATGAAACTAGCAAAGAGCATTTCGATTACATTCATCGCATAACTTACATACATCGCTGCATAAAAGTAACCCGGTTCAATCTCTATCCGTTGTGCACAATGCCCACAGATTTCTTTGGTATGCTGAATGTTCCAGCCATACATACTGCCTGTAAAAATATCTCCCCTGCGGCAATGCGGACACTTACAATGTACAATAGCGTAAAGTTTTGAAGTAGTTTGATCAGACATACTTTTAATTTAAATTAAAAGGTTCCTTTTTCATATTAAGGTGGATATTCCTTTTACGGTATTTTTTATACCAAACCACACCAACAATAACAGCCATTAAATAGGGAAGAGATAAAAGATACAACACACCTGTATTCAAGCCTGCAGTTTGTGTATTTCCGTTTTTAACACCTTGTTCAGCATTAATGGTACACATTGAACATTGTGCATTAACATTGGGGCTTACCACAAAGGTAAATACCAAAACAAACAGGATAAAAATTGCTTTCTTCTTCATCGTTTACAAATATAGGAATAAACGGATGTGGAGGTTTAAAAATTATGTCATAAAAAAACCTCACTTTTGAGGGTGAGGTTTTTATGAGAGGTTATAGCATTTTTTAACTTATTGGAACAAGTTTTATCGTTCCTGCGGCGTTTTCATAGTAACCATCAGGATAAGCAGCCGTTGCTGGCTTAAAGGTTAACAGTTTAAATTTAATACCATTCACTTCATATTCTTTATAAAAGTCGACACCTGTTTCAGTCACCCTTAACGAATAATTATCAGTAAGCGATTCCAAATTATTACCAGCTCCATAGGATAGCGGCACCTGGCCCGTTGCAGTTTCAAATCTAAATGAGTCAAAGCTATAATAATGATCAAGTGCATCCCTATAATTTGAGATCACTGTAGCCGGATTGGCCGGCATTGGCACCATGATAATATTATTACCTCTTTTTCTGCTTTTTAAAATTACAGAATCGGCTGTAGCTTTCATTACCAAAAACTCAATATCGCCACCATAGCCAACATCATAGTTAATAGCACCAGAAATTGCGCCAGGAGCCGCAAAAAAGGCGAAAATAGAATTGTAAGTATCAAACGTTAGTATTGGCCCGGCACCAGGATAAACTTTATAAGTACTGGTTTCATTTGTAGCTATATAATCTGCCTGAACATTTACATTGGCGTTTGATGTAAAATTCACAAAAAAGTTGAAACCACCATATTGAGCATCGTCACCAGGGTAATATTGCATAATCCAGCCATTAGGTTTACTTTTCAGAATGGTTTGTGCATTGGTAACGGCAGTGTTTAGTCGCTGTGTTGGACTTTCTTCAAATACCCGGTCTTTCTTCTTGTCGCAGGCGGCAAAGAGCAGGCATGATATTACTAATAATAAATAATAATTTCTTTTCATAATATAATAGATTATAATGATGTTTGATCAAAAGTGCCTAAGTTAGCTTTCCTGTTTACAATATTTGCTCTTAGTACATCCATATCAATGTTCCATACGCTTAACATATAATTTTTTACAACTACAAGTTTATTATTGATGATTGTTCTTCCTGCAGCTGTGCTTCCGTTAGAATTTAACAATGCATTAAATTGTGTAGCTGATAAAGTGATATAAAAAGAGTAAAGTTCAGCAAAATCCTCTTTATCAGAACTACTTGCGTAAGGAGAAATGAAACCAGCTGCTACTGCCGCACCTGTTGAAGTGTAGGTTGTATTCCAAACATCATCAACATATCCTGTTCCTGAAATTGTTCTGAAACTTGTAGGGAATTCTGTGGTTTGGTTTAGAATATGCTGAAACTCATGATGTATGGTATGAAAATAACTATCTGTTAAAAAGTCTGCATTAACACCCGTAGTTGCAGTTAACCTGTTTACTTCGTAAAGGGTTATTTTTCTGGCGCCTTCTGCAGTACCCAATACCCTTGTACCGTTGTTCCTATAAGCTGCTTCTCCTATAAAATTAATAAGTTTTGGAAAATACCTCTTAATAAAAGCTTTACTACCGGTTACATCATCGTAAGGTTCGAAGCCCAGATATTTGAACAATTTGGTTAAACGTATTGAACTGGTATAACTCGCAGGAATTAAATTATAGTTTAAATCAGACTCCTTATCCACATATTTATATAAAATGTCAACATTATAATTTAATATAAAATTAGAATAGATATAGTTATCTAATGGATTTTTCTCTATGGTTGAATCAACAAATACACTGTTTGAGTCCAACTTTTCTTTTTTACATGCACTCATCACTAAAGCGCTTGCAAATAGAACTAAATAAAATTTTGAAAATTTCATGTCTATCTTGGATTTGGGGTTAAACCAGAATTTATTACATCTTGTGGCAATTGTATTGCTCTTCTATTATCTCTAACGCTAAGGGTGTTTGTGCTTATAGTTCCAACTGCATTAGAAACTATTGTACGTCTGGTAATTTCAATTCCAAAACGCTTTACATCAAACCAGCGTAAACCGGTGTGTAAAGTTTCGACTCTTCTATAAAATAATACCGCATGAAGCATATTTTCCTGTGTACCGGCTTCAATAGGAAACTCTGCATTGAATTTCTTTTTGGCAGTAGATGCGGCAGGTGTAGAATATTCTCTTCCATTTGCCCAGGCATTAATTGAAGCCTCGGTTAAAACAGGATTCGTGTTGTAAGTATTGTTTACGAAAAGCTGCATATCTGCAATTGCCAATGCGTAGTTTTTTAAATGAATATTTGCTTCAGCCCGAGTAAGTATTGCTTCTTCTGCAGTAAATGATGTAAAAACACCGTGCGAATAACCAATTCCAGCAACAGGATCTGTATACTCAAATTGATAGGATGCATGCGGCAACAATACCTTATCTAAGTTTGCTCCCGAATAGCCATATGTTCTTATTCTATATCCAGCATTTGTAATTCCATGTGGAGTTGCAGACCTAATACTTTCTTTATCAGCTATGTATGCACCATGTGAATATCTACTTCCAGTATAATAGTTTCCAAAATTCAGTCCAATAGAAGAGGCGGGTGTGTTAATTAAAAAATTGGCTTTAATACCACTACCATTATATTCTCTGGTTATATTCGCAAAAGTTGCACTAAAAGTAGAAATATAAGCCCAATCTCTTAAATAAGCTGATGGGGCATTGTTGAAAGATGCAGTAGCATAACTTACTGCTTTTTTCCAATCTTCATCATCTTTTCCTCTGTAAAGGAATAACCTTGCAGCGAAAGCATTTGCAGCCGATTTGTTGAAATGGTATTTTGCAACATTAGCGTTGGCATAAGATGCGTCATTAATCAACGGCACACCTTCTTCTAAATCTTTAATCATAAAGTCATACACTTCAGCAACGGTATTTCTCTGATACTTAGGATTTAGTGTAGTCTCCGGCTTTGTCATATAAGTTACGCCCAAATCAGTAGTCGATTTTGTTGGAGAATAATGTTGAGCAAAAACATTTACTAATATAAAATGGCCATAGGCTCTGGCAACCAGTGCTTCACCTCTTTGCGCAGAAAGAGAAGCTGGATTACCTTGTGCTTCAATTGCAGCAAGTGCAGCATTGGCACTCGCAATGGCGCTGTAACAAGAACTCCATAATACATCTATTCCATCATTAGTAGTTTCGGTAACATCCTGCCAGTTAAATAACTGAGTTGTATATCTATCACTATAAGGATTTGAATCTCCGTAATCGTCAACGTTATCTGAAGAAAGTTCTGTTGCCATTACATAAGTACTCTGAGGGTAGGCGGAAACCAACATTTTAGCGATTTTATCGGTATTGTTTAGTTCTGCTCTATTATCTGGCAATTCATCCAAGAATTTCTTACACGAAGAAATACTTAAGATAGTAATCGCACCAATGGCTATAAATAAAAATTTATTTTTCATCTTAAATTTCATTAATTAAAATCCAACTCTTAAAGTTAAGGTGTATTGTTTTGGTAATGGTAAGGCTACCCCACCAGAATTTACAAATTCAGGATCTTGCCCATTTAGCTTTTTATCAGCATAAATAAACCATAAATTTGTAGCATTTAAACGTAGTCCTGCAGAAGCTAGTCCTATTTTAGCAAGCTTTTCTTTAGCAAAATCATAAGATAAAGAAATATCTTTTAATCTCACGAAATCACCTTTTGCAATATTTGCACTAGAATAATTATAAGAATTGTAGGCAATACGATAGTCAGCATCGTTTCTGATATACCTGGTATCCAATATTACAGGAATATTGGTTTTAAGTTCATCACCGGGAACTGTCCAGGCATCGAAAAACTCTCTTGTGTTTGCATCTAAATCTGTATAACCTGTTTTAAAGGCCGGATCTAAACGTACCACGTTACCAAATGAATAAGTAACAAAAACATTTAGTTTAAATGCTTTGTACGCAAAAATGTTTCCAAAACTTCCTAAATCTGTTGGCTCTAAAGTTCCTTCATATTTAAGGAAGCTAACATCATCTCTATTTTGAAGATATACCCCAGATACTGTTTCTGATCCATCATTATTAATAAATACAGGTAAACCGTCATTCTGTAATTTAACGAAAGGAATTGAAAATAATGATCGTGCAGCATAGTCAGGAAGACCATAACCTTTTCCAGTAATCAGATCTATTACCCTTGCGTTATTTTCCGATTTTGTAATCTTATTAGTAGTATGAGTATAAATTAGACTAGAATTCCATGAGAAATCTCCTTTTTTAAGGACTGTACCAGCAATACTTACTTCAAGCCCACTCGACTTCATCTCGGCAACATTACCATATTTGGTAATTTCGCCACCTAAGCCCTGTGTATTTACAATGCCGATTAAATCAAAATTATTTCTTTTGTACCAATCTACATCTACAGCTAGTCTGTTTTTAAATAACCCAAAACTTGTTCCTAAGTTTACCTCATGTTTTTTCTCATAGGTTAGTCCAGAATTCTCTAAAGTTCTAAGTTCCAATCCGGTCTCTCTGTCCCCGGTTGCTGGTCGCCATGGATTATAGCTACCATAAATAGCCTGTGAGTTAGTTACGTAATTTGGTCCTCTATTGGCTGATAACCCATAAGAGCCTTTGAAAGATAAGCTAGAAAACGGAGTGTTTAGATCTTGAAAAAACTTTTCCTCTGTTACATTCCATAAACCAGACACACTCCATGTTGGCATCCATCTTGCAGAAGTGGCTTTACCTAACCGGTTAGATCCTTCATACCTTCCTGTTGCTTTTATGGTATATCTGTTATCATAAGTATAAGCACCTTCACCAAAAAATGCAACCTCTCTGCTTCGGGTATTTTCTACAGAAAAGTAGTTAGAATTTTCTTCTGCACCTCTTTTAAAAATACGGTAATCAGTAAAAGGAATTTCACCCAAGCCGTACTGTAAACCCCAACCCCTATTCCAGTTATTGTTCCTATTAATAGAGCTCAGTGTTGATCCAGCAACAATATCAATAGTATGTTTTTCTGCAAAAGTCTCGTTATATTGAGTAATAAAGCGGAAATCATTACTCGTCATTTTGTAGTCGGTACGGTTATATATACCACCTGATGGCAGAATTGAAACTGGCACAGCATATAATATGCTTGGATCTGTATATAAATAAGGATTAGCATCCCTGATTATGGTTGTTCCCATAGCCCGGTATGCCATTGCCTGATTAGATTCATCTTTGATGTAATGCTGTTGCGATGTTTGTTGATACCTGGTTGAGGCAAGAAAACCAAAGTTTAATGTTTTTAAGGCTTTCCAGTTGATCTCACCCTGGAATTTAACATCTGCTACATTTACATCCATATAATTATTTTCCATTTCTTTTAGAATATTAAATGGGGCATAATTTCTGGTATAAGTCTCATTTGGATCTAATGTTCTTGATGAATTTAATGCATAAGAAAAAGGATTAATATCAAAATCACGTCCTACTGTACCAAAAACTACATCTGTAGATTGGCCTAAAGTACCTGGTGCTCTTTGGTCACGGTAAGATCCGTTTGAAAGCAGCGTCAATTTCAGGTTATCACGTAAATTATAATTAGCATTAAAATTAGCGGTGTATCTTTTAAACTTACTTTGTTTAGACCATCCAGGATCAGAAATTGCACTTAAAGAAGAATAATATTGCGCTTTTTCACTTCCTGAACTAATACTAATAGAGTGATTTTGTGCGATATTAGTGCTGAACAATTCTTTAAACCAATCTGTATTTCTATATTCTGCCTCTCTCAAATAAGCATTTTTAGCTTCCTGTGTGTTTAAGAGTTGACCAGAATTGATCAGTTGATACATTTTTCCATAAACACCACTATTTGAAGCATTTGATACACTAGAATTATTTAACCAGCCCCTTTGCTCTAACATTTGGTAAACACCCATTTGTTCCTGAGAGTTCATAATGTTAAAATTATTATAGGAAGGCGTTGCTCTGGTTGTAAATTCTGATACATAATTAAAAGAACTTACACCGTTTTTACCTCTTTTGGTGGTAATTACGATAACCCCACCCATTCCTTTAGCTCCATAAATTGAAGTCGCCGCACCATCTTTTAAAATCTGGAAAGACTCAATGTCATTTGAGTTTAAACCACCAACAGCTGAACTGATTAGCGTTAAGGCATCACCAGATGATAAAGCGTCAGAACTTACGTCAGCTACATCTTCTAAAATCACACCATCTACAACCCAAAGTGGTTTAGAACTACCATAAATAGAGGTTGCTCCACGCACCCTAATTTTAGGCGCTGTACCAAATGTACCCGTAGTATTTTGAACGACAACACCTGCTACCCTACCATCTAACATCCTACTGGGATCTGGCAAACCACCTATTTCAGCATCACTTACTTTTAAATTTGAAGTAGCTCCTGTAAAGGTTCTTTTATCTACTGTAGTTCCCATACCGGTTACTACTACTTCATTTAACTGCGCTGCATCTTCCTCTAAAGTAACATTGATATTTGTTCTGCCGTTTATTGCAACTTCAATGGTTTGGTAACCAATGTAGCTAAAAACCAAAGTTGCCCGGTCGTTTACAGTAATTGTATACTCGCCGGCCGAATTTGTTGAGACGCCATTAGTTGCACCTTTCTCTTTTACACTTACACCCGGTAGTTCATTGCCATTTTTATCTCTTACCTTACCGGTTACTTTTACAGCAGCAAAATAATCTACAACTCTATCGAAGAGTGATTTTGGTACAGGTGTAATTAAAACAGTTTTGTCTTCAATTGTATAAGTTAAGTCTTTACCAGAGATAATTTTTTCTACTACCTCTTCAATGGTAGCATTGCTAAAATTGGCATTAATTGTGGTCGTGCTTTTTATCTTATTGGTAGATAATAATACATCATAACCAGATTGCTGCCTGATTTCTCTGAACATTTTTTCTAATGTTACATTCTTTTCTTTCAATGTAACCAGCTGGCCAAATGAAGCTGCACTTACCTGCATTAAAGAGGCAAGCAATATGACCGTAACTAACTTCATAATTAATAGCAATTTAGGTATGTAGCGTCGATGCGTACATAAAATTCCAGTATAAATTTTGTACATTTATTAGTCTGTTTTTTTTTGCGAAGCGCAATGAAGTTTGGACGCCAAAAAGCGTTTCGCTGTTATCCAAGAAATAATTGATTTTTTAATCGATTCCGTTTTACGGAGTGGCTAAACAGATATAAAAGGGGTGTTTCAGGCACTCCTTTTTTATTAATTCAGCACTGAATAGTTAGGAGTGTTGTCGAAGTTTATTCATGATTTGTTAGGTTAAAGGTTGATTAATTAGTTGTTTATTTTTAGAGATAAAGGTTAGTTATGCCTTCATCTGTTATCATTTATTCTTTATGAACAATTAATTTATTGCCCTTAATATCAAAATATACTTCCCCGGTTTTTTCAAACTTTGTCAGCATTTTTGATATTTTTTCGAAACGGCTTACTGTTCCGTAGTACATTACATCTTTTGCAGCAGGATCAGCATATTCTATTTCTACATTGTACCAACGGGCAACTTTACGTAAAATGCTTTCCTGCCTTTCATTATTAAACATAAAATAGCCCTTTTTCCAGGCTATTGCTTCATCAACATCTACTTCTTTTATGGCAATACCGGAAACAGATACCAGTGATTGTTCTCCGGGTTTAAGTACTTCGCTCTCATTGGTATTTTTATGAGTAACACGCACACTTCCTTCCAACAAAGTGGTTTTAGTTACCTTTTCATCTTTATAGCTGTTAATGTTAAAGTGCGTACCCAATACCTCAACAGCTTGTTTATCTGTTTCTACAATAAAAGGATGTGATGCATTTTTAGCGACTTCAAAATAAGCTTCACCGTCTAACTTAACTACACGCTGTTTTGCAGTTCCAATGTTTAATGAGTATTGAACTGAAGATGCTGCATTTAGCCAAACCGTAGAACCATCAGGTAACTGGATTTGCCACTCGCCGCCATTTGGGGTTGAAATGGTATTTAATCTGGTATCATTTACATTTTCAGATCCGGCAACATTATACACCAACTGGCCATCGGCAGTTTTAGTGATAGAAAAACCAGCTTCTTTGGCTATATCGCCTTTCATAGCATCTGAAAGTGAAATTTTCCTTCCATCAGCCAGAGTAAGAATAGCTTTATTTTTTCCGGGCGCTACATCAGTAGCAAAAACGTGCTCTTTCTTTTTCTGTTGAGAAAGGTAGGCAGTTAAAGAAAATGCAATAAAAACAGCAGCAGCGGCAGCCCACTTTAAACTATTCATTAGAATTCGTTTAGGCGATCGGGTTGGCTTGTCTACCGCCAGAATTTTATGGAGAACAGGATTCCATTTTTCCTCCACAACATTAACAGCATGCGCTTCTTCTTCGGTAATCATTTTCACGATTTCTTCAGAAAGCAGTGATGTGCTGTTTTCGGCCAACACTAAAAGTTCTTCCTTTTCGGACTGACTTAAGGTCTTAGCTGTAAACTGTTGCAATAGATAATGTATACGTTCCATAAAGATTCTGATACTAAGAAGCAGCAAAACAAAATCAGGACTACCGGGATATTAATTTTTTTCTATTTTATTTTCAAAAAGAAAAAAACAATTGGGAAAAAGAACACAATACCGTGTTGATCGAGGTGTATACGTATCGATTTTAAGGCAATTACAAGGGCATTTTTAACCGTATTTGGAGAAATATTAAGTATTTCTGCTATTTCAGGAATAGTTTTACCATCGCGTCTACTTAATTGGTATATATTTTTCCGCTGATCAGGTAATTTATCTACCGCAATAGCAATAATTTTTGTTACCTCATTTAAATTAATAGTTTCTACAGTGTTATTATGGCTATTTTGTTGTTTGGCAGTAAATGCATCAACAACTCTATCTTCTTTTAATTTTTTACGCAGGTAACTTAAACATTCGTTAGAAACATATTTATATAGATAGGCTTTCACATTATCTACTTCAGCCAATTTATCGCGATTTAGCCAGACTCTTAAAAATGCATCTTGAATAATTTCTTCGGCAGCATCATCCGACTTGGTGAACTTAGCAGCAAAAATGTGGAGTACTGGAAGATATTTGAAGAATAAAACAGAAAAGGCCTGCTCATCTCCCTCTACGATTTTTTCTATAAGCCTACGTTCATCTTCTATCCTTCCTAGCGCCATAAATTAGTCAATTGGTATATTTACATACAAATTTTATGAATCCTTTTGTGTGATATAATATACATAAAAGTGAAAAAAAAAATGGGTTAAAGCAAATATCTTCTGTAGGCAAAATTCCTATAATCAAAAAAACCTTACATTTCTGAGTAAGGTTTTTCAAATTTTTTATCATTAATACATCTTTAGTACTGATAATATGGCGAAATCATCAAATAGACCACCACACCAGTTATAGCAACATATAGCCATAATGGAAATGTTATCCGTGCAATTTTTCTGTGACGATCAAAACGCTCGGCCAAAGCTCTCACATAAGTAACCAAAACCAAGGGAATAATTGCAATTGACAATAAGATATGTGTTAATAAAATAAAGAAATAAGCATATTTTATTACTCCATCCCCTCCAAACTTAGTAGAGGGCGTAGTCATATGGTATGCGATGTACATCACCAAAAACAATAAAGAGCAGCCTATTGCTGTTTTCATTAAATTTTGGTGCAATTGTATCTTTCCGTTTTTTATTGCCCAAACCGCAATTACCAGTAGTGTGGCTGTAATCCCATTTATGGTAGCGTATATTGGTGGTAAAAAAGGCAGGGTTGGTGCATCAATGCCTAAATCTTTTAGCTTTACCACAAATAAAAAGGCTACAGCTACAGGTATAAGGATAGAAAGAATTATGATCCACTTATTATACTTTTTCTCAATCGGACTATTTTCCATGAATATTAAATCTTTTTATAATTATTATTTTGCTTCAAACCCGGACAAGAGACTTTGGACTTTTGACTAAAGACTGCAGACTAAACTACCTACCATCTTTAATATTCCTTAAATACTCCGCAATAAGTACTTTTATCTCATCTTCCAACTTAGCGTTCGCTCCTGCATCGTCGGCATCATAAATACCTCTTATGCGGTGTAAATTATCAACAAGCACTATTTTATTGCTAAATATGAAACTGCGCTTTCCATTGGCATCGTTTGCTACTATATCAAGCAGCAAGCCTTTTCTGATAAGCGGATAGGTTTGTGCAGTATCGCCAGCTAAAAAGTCCCATTTACCTTCTTTTGCTTTAAAATGAGCTGCAAAATCTTTGATCTGAACCGTATCACCAGGATCAACAGATAGGCTTAAAAATTTAACCAGGGGCTTTTGTTCATAGCCATCAGATAGTTGTTTGATATATTTATTTGCCTGTTGACTACCTGCACCTGAATAAAACAGGTTAAGCACCACAATTTTGTTCTCTAACGATTTCCAGCTAACGGTATCTTGATGTTGATTGATCAGTTTAAAATCTGGAACCTGGTGGTAAATGGTATCGGGTATCTTCTTGCCCTTTACACTATGGAAAGTTGTGGCAACAACCTTTTCACCAAAGATGGGCAAACTCTTATACCTGTTCTTTGCAAAGTGTGGCAATAAGTAAAAAAACAAAAATCCCGGTATAGCTAAAATGCTTACCAGGATTATTACCTTTTTTATAGGGTTTCTTTTCATTAATGGTTCATCATGTGGATGTTTAAAAACCCACCTTCTATCAGCATTAAAACAATAAAGTAAATAATGAAAATGAACGATACTGTTAAGGCTAACTGCAAGCCCAGTTTCTCATACTTTAAGTGCATGAAATAAGCTACAATATAAAATGCTTTTAATAGTGTTAAAACGATATAAACATAGTTACCAATGTGCTGGGTCATATATCCTTTAGGAATTAACACCAGTGCAATGATAAATTCAATTACCGTAATTAATAAAAGGATTCCAAAAACCTTCCAGATTTTACCCTTCGATAAACCTGCGTGGTCATCTTGTACGTGTTCTTCTGTTGTATGTGTGTGCTCTGACATAGAAATATTTTTATAATATGATAAATTAAACCAAATAGAAGAATGTAAATACGAACACCCAAACTAAATCTACGAAGTGCCAGTATAAACCAACTTTTTCAACCATTAAATAGTGGCCTCTTCTTTCGAAAGTTCCGTTTATCGTCATGATTAATATAATGATGTTAATTATAACACCGCTAAATACGTGGAAACCGTGAAAACCGGTGATGGTGAAAAATAAGTTTGCAAATTGTTGCGCGGCTATTAAGGAAACATCTTCAGGTTTAAGGAAAAAGTGCTTTAACTCCTCAGCAGAAGGAATGTGTCCCCACCAGAAACCATCATGGTGTAAGTGAGTCCACTCAATTGCCTGACAGCCTAAAAACATAAAACCACCAATAATGGTTGCAATCATCCAGCCGATAACTTCTTTTTTAGCACGTCTGTGACCTGCCTCTACCGCTAAAACCATGGTTACCGAACTCATAATTAAGATAAAAGTCATGATACCAACGAAAACCAATGGTGCACCGTGTTCGGCGATACCTGGAATTGATTGAAAAACTTTATCTGGAGCTGGCCATGTTAATTTAGAAAAACGCTGAGCGCCGTAGTAGATCAATAAAGATGAAAAGGTAAAAGCATCTGATAATAGGAAAAACCACATCATGATTTTACCATATTCTACCGACCACGGAGAACGACCACCATTCCATGGTCCGGTTTTAACTTGATCTAATTGTGATACTGCATTCATTTGGAAATAGTATAATAGTTTGTTAACAAATTTAACGGTTCAAAAGTAAAAAAACATACAGATATATCCATAATATATCTATAAAATGCCAAAAAATAGAAGCAATTTCCATCCTGTATTGGACTTTCGCAACTGGCAGGCTTTTGTAACTACCAGCTAAAGCATTAATAATAAGGCCTACACCAGCAATAATGTGTAAAAGGTGCATACCAGATACCACATATATAAATGATATTGCGGCGTTATTTCCTACCAAAGTAGCTCCGGTTCTCACCATACTCCCCCAGGCGTTAAACTGCATTACACCAAAGGCAATAGCCAGTATTACGGTAATCCAGAGCATAATGCGCTGTAAGCTAAAATTAAGTTTTTTTAAAGCCCTCGAAGCCAACACTAAAGTGATGCTGCTCGCAATAATAACCAAACTAGAGTAAATAAAGGCATCGGGCAACACTAAACCGTGTCCCTTTCCTTTTGAGGCGGCGAATACCAGATAATAACTGGTAAAGCCTCCAAACATAATTGTTGACGATACGACAAATAACCAAACAATAAATTTTCTTGGTTTTGGGTCAAACGTATCCTGCATCTTTTCCATTGTTAGCACCATAAATTATTTTGCTATAAAATTTAATAATAAGCCCAGCTGTACAGCCGGGATGTAAAAAAACGAACAAAACATTACTTTCCTGGCATCGGCCAATTCTCTGCTCATTAAAAGTTTAAAAGCCAGCCAGCTAAAAATAATTCCCGCTATTAAAGATAAACCTGCAATGTAATAACCGCCAAATCCGTAAATGGTTGGCAATAAACTAACAGGTATTAAAATCAGCGTACTTAAAAAGGTAAGCAGCGCTGATGTTTTATCTCTTTTTTTGGTAGGTAATAACCTAAAACCAGCTTTTTTGTAATCATCATCCAAAACCCATGCAATCGCCCAAAAATGAGGAAACTGCCATACAAACTGGATTAAAAATAAGATTCCTGCAATATAATAATCAATTTCGTGGAACATTTCGGCTTTTAAACTACCAAATGCAGCAAGATAACCAATAAGCGGTGGTAAAGCTCCTGGAATAGCACCTACAAAAACAGCAATCGGTGATTTCCTCTTTAGCGGTGTGTAAGCAAAAGCATATAACAGTATTGAAAACACAGAAAGTAAACCTGTTTCAAGGTTTAACTTACCCAATAACCAGGTACCTAAAAAAGCCATAAAAACACCCAAAATCAATCCCTGCCCGGTTGTCATCCTACCTGCAGGCATCGGACGGTCTTTGGTTCTTGACATTAACTTATCCAAATCTTTCTCTATAATTTCGTTAAAACAGTTTGCAGCCGCAGTTACTAAAAAACCACCTGCAACCAAGATTAACCAATTTCCCCAATCAATGCTGGGAATATGGCCTCTACCTACCTGCATTTTCTGCCCGATCAAAAAGGAGATTGATGCCGAAAATACTACCGTAAACGATAGCCTGAATTTGATAAGCTTAGAAAAATCTGAAAGATATTGCTTCAATTTTCTTAAATATTATTGTTTATATGTACTTGTTCTGTAAACCAATAAGTACAGGTAAAACTGTAAACTAAACAACAGCGTAGAGAACAGAATATGTAATGCCTGCGCTGCAGGTGGAAAAGCAATATATGCTAAAGCTAAACCACTTAATAACTGAACTAAAAGCGTAATTAAAATAAACCTTGCTGTTAACAATGGAGCAGCTTTGCCACTAAAACGATCAATAACCATTTTATAAACCACACCATTGGTGATGATTACCAATATAGCCAAATCGCGGTGATAAGAAAAAACACTTCCTACCTTGGATATCCATAATGCTTTTCCACTATAGGCTAAAGACTTTGCAATTACATCAACAGCTTCCCTCACATCAGTACCCAAAACGATCTGGATAATACTAACTACTAGTGTAAAGAACAAAAACCCTTTCAGCCATAATATCCTGTACATAATTACCGAAGGTGCTTTATTTAGCTGTTTCGCATAATTGTAGGTATAGATCGATATCGCTAAAATAACCAGTGCCAAAAGCATGTGTACCGTTACTACCCATTGTGCCAGATTGGTTGATACCACTATGGAACCTAACCAGGCCTGATACCCTACTACAAAAATGTTGAGGATACTCAGCAAAATAATCCGTTTTGCTGTTTTACGGTAAGTAAAAGAATAAACAGCCGTCAAAAACAGGAATATTCCTGCTGCTACCCCAGCCAAGCGGTTTAAGTACTCCGTCCAGGTTTTAGCCGGATTAAACTCTTCGGGTATAGTAATGCTCTGATCGTGCCTGATACTATCAGCTAAGGCAACTTTACCCATGCTTTCCAGATATTTGGCAAATTTTTCATTCTTTTTCAATCTGCCTGCAACATATTTTTCTTTATAGTTAGCAGGAAGCTGTGATACATCGGTTGGTGGAATATAACGATCGAAGCATTTAGGCCAATCCGGACAACCCATGCCCGATCCGGTACTGCGCACAATACCACCGGCAAGTATAACCAATAGCGTAACTATGATGGTTATAAGATTAATTCTAATGAAACGCTGCTCTGATCTGCTGACCATATATCTATTAAGATGAAAAGGGTATCCGGATAAGCAGAAACTTAATCAGATACCCCTTTTAAAATTTTGTTTTAAGCTTAAACTAGCCCTTGTTTTCTGTAACAGGATTGGCTAGCTCCCAATCTTGCTGGATTTTTTCTGCTTCCTCATTTCCTTCAAAATCGTGAGGCAAGTTAGAGCTCATGGTTTGAGAGAAAGGAACGGTTTGAGGAATAAAATCTGCATCATGTCCTGGTTTGCTGTAATCGTATGGCCATCTGTAAACTGTTGGGATTTCTCCTGGCCAGTTACCATGTAAATGTTCAACAGGTGCAGTCCATTCTAAAGTATTAGATTCCCATGGATTTTGAGGAGATACTTTTCCTTTAAAGATTGAATAAAAGAAGTTAAACAAGAAAGCTACCTGCGCAAGTGCTGCCATAATAGCTGCCCATGTTACAAATACGTTAACGGTTAACCATTTTTTCATGAATTCGAACTCGGTAAATGCATAGTAACGACGAGGTACACCATCTAAACCTAAGAAGTGAAGTGGGAAGAATACCAGGTAAGCTGCAATGAAAGTTAACCAGAAGTGTAAGTAACCTAATTTAGCATTCATCATTCTACCGAACATTTTAGGGAACCAATGATACACACCTGCAAGCATACCAAAGATTGCTGCAGATCCCATTACCAGGTGGAAGTGGGCAACAACAAAGTAAGTATCGTGTAAGTTAATATCTAAAGATGCATTTCCTAAGAAGATACCGGTTAAACCACCAGAGATAAAAAATGAAACTAAACCAATAGCAAATAACATTGCCGGAGTGAAACGGATATTACCACGCCATAATGTAGCTAAATAGTTGAATGTTTTTACTGCTGATGGTACCGCGATGATTAACGTGGTAATCATAAATACACCACCTAACAATGGATTCATACCGGTTACAAACATGTGGTGACCCCAAACAATGAATGACAATACAGTAATACCAATTAAAGAGTAAACCATTGCATGGTAACCGAAGATCGGTTTACGTGAGTTTACAGAGATAACCTCAGACGAGATACCCAAAGCTGGCATAATTACAATGTATACCTCAGGGTGACCTAAGAACCAGAATAAGTGTTGCCATAAAATTGGAGAACCACCTTCATTTGGTAAAATATCAGTACCCATTACGATATCTGATAAGTAGAAACTTGTACCGAAGCTACGGTCGAATACCATTAACACTACCCCAGCTACAAGAACAGGGAAGGATAAGATACCTAAAATAGCAGTCAAAAAGAAAGCCCAAATGGTTAATGGCATTTTCCAAAGGTCCATACCTTTAGTACGCATGTTTAAAATTGTACTGACGTAGTTGATACCACCCATTAAAGATGATGCTACGAAAAGGACCATACTGATTAACCATAAAGTCATACCCATTCCTGAACCTGGCATTGCCTTGGCAACAACAGATAGTGGCGGATAAACTGTCCAACCACCCGATGCAGGGCCCGTCTGTATAAAGAATGATGACATCATTACCACACAAGCAGTAAAGAAGAACCAGTATGAAAGCATGTTTAAGAATGGCGAAGCCATATCTCTTGCCCCTATCTGAAGTGGAATAAGTAAATTACTAAATGTACCACTTAAACCAGCAGTTAGTACAAAGAATACCATGATGGTACCGTGAATGGTAACCAAAGCGAGGTAAAAATCGGGTTTGATACGGCCACCTTCTGCCCATTTACCTAAAAATGTTTCTAAGAATGGAAAGTTTTGATCTGGCCATGCCAATTGAATACGGAATAAAATTGATAAGCCCATTGCAATTACCGCCATAATAATACCGGTAATCAAAAATTGCTTGGCAATCATTTTATGATCCATACTAAAGATGTACTTTGAAATCAAAGTCTCTTTATGATGCCCATGATCAGCGTGATCGTGATTGTGTTCGTCGTGTAATGCTATTGTTGACATAATTCTTTCGCTCCTGCTTAATATTATTTATTTAAAGCCATTTGGTTAGTTTTCACAGCTGCTGAATCTTTAGCTGCTGAATCTGCTACTGATTTTACAGCTGCAGGTGCCACTGGCAAATTAAATTGTTTTCTTAAATCGTCGTTTAAGTATGTTTTCTGCTCTGCAATCCAAGTTTTATACTCGGCCTCAGAAACTACGCGTACCACTTTTTGCATATTGTAGTGACCGGCACCACAAATTTTAGCACATAAGAAAAGGTAGTTAAAGTTAGGATCGTTAGTCTCTTGCTGCATTTCTGCAGTAGTCTTTGTAGGCGTAAACTCAAATATCGTTCTCATACCTGGTACGGTATTTAACTGTACTCTGAAGTGCGGCATATAAAAACTGTGAATTACGTCTTTACTGGTCAAAATAAGTTTAACTGGTTTGCCCACAGGAAGCACCATCTCATCTGCCATTTCATCATCACGAGAGTTGATATCTTTAAAATCGATACCCAATGTGTTGGTAGCTGTAGTTAACTTGTAATTCTTGTTACCAACAATTCCATCAGCACCAGGATAACGGATAGACCATTTAAACTGCTCAGAAGTAACCTCTATTTGCAATGGCTTATTGTTTGGATCTTCAACTTTAAAGAAAATAGATCTCCAGGTTAAGAAACCCATCAATACCAAAACGGTCAATACTAAAGCAGGAACAATTGTCCAGATTTTCTCGATCGTATTATTGTGTGGATAGTAGTAAGCTTTTCTTTTAGCAGAGTATTTATAGATATAAGAAAATCCGAACAATAAAATGTGTGTAACTACAAATACAATAGTGGTGATGATTAATGTTAAATTAAACATCTTATCAATTTTCTTTCCGTGCTCAGATGCTGCATCAGGAAGTAACATTGATCCATGCACTGTATATTCCCAATATACACCATATAAACCGATCACTAAAAACAGTGCAAATAAACTTGCGTGTACCCTGTTCCAGTTAATACCAACAGGCTTACCTTGTGCTTCGCGGCTTAACTCATACACTTTTATTGCTTTACCAATAATGGCAATGAATAAGCATACAGCAAGGAAAACCAGAATATAAAATATTACCGATTTATAAACCTCGCCCATATCAACCTTCGGTGCCGCGGCAGCACCTGCTGCTGCATCTTGCGCAAATACGCTAGTGTTTGCAAAAGCAGTAATCAATACTGCTAAAGCTGCGGTCGTTTTATTCGTTATAAACTTTCTTAAACTCATTTTCTTAAAAGTAGTACGCTGTACTGCTAATTATAATAATAATTAAATATTTGCTTTATCTTATCACCACTATAGTTGATGATGCAAACTTTCTTGTAATAATGGATGATTTTTTGCAATTAACGGCTTTTTGCTTAATGATGTTAAAACCGTAAAGGTAAACAATCCTACGAAACCTATTGCAGTACCAATTTCTACAATTCCAAAACCATTATGTCCTTCTTCTACGGCTCCTGGCATAATCATTTGGTAGTAATCTACCCAGTGACCTAATAATACGATGATAGAAACAAATAATAATTTTGCATCGGTCCTTTTGTTATCTCTATCCATTAATAATAATACCGGCGCTAAGAAATTCATGGCTAGGTTTAAGAAAAACCAGAATTTATAATATTCAAAACGTTTGTAGAAATATACAGTCTCTTCAGGCATGTTTGCATAGTAGATCAATAAGAATTGAGCAAACCATACATAAGTCCAGAAAATAGAGAAACCAAAAATAAACTGACCTAAGTTGTGCAAGTGGCTATTGTTAACCCACTGCATGTAACCTGCTCTTCTTAATAAAATAATGATAATGGCAATAGTCGCTAAACTGCTTACCCACATTGCTGCAAAGTTATACCAACCAAACATGGTTGAGAACCAGTGTGCTTCTAATGACATGATGGTATCGAAAGCAAAAATTGGTGTTGTAAAACCGTAAATTACCAGGAAGATACAAGCATTTTTAAAGCTCTTTCTGTAAGAATTTAAACCACCAGTTAAATCTTCATTATATGAAAACTTAACAAACATCATTGCAAAAATACTGTAAACACCTAAAAACAATAATTGACGACCTAAAAAGAAAGGCTTATTTAAAAATACAGATTTACCGGCAATAATCGCATCATAATGTTCCGAACCTTTTTCTGCCAGGCCCTGAGTTGCCCAATGTTTATAAAGATAAGGTACACTAACACTTTGTCCATGTTCTACAATTGTATGCTCCATAAATAAACCTGCAGATACGATAGCAATAAGTATAACTGCAGCAATTGGCAATGTTTTGGCCATTGCCTGTGGTACACGTAAAATTGATGCAGACCAACCTGCCTGAGCAACAAATTGAACAGCTAAGAAAAACATTCCCGACATACAAACGCATGCGAAGTAATATCCCATAAGCAACAGGTTGGCAAAAGTACGCTCTTGAAGGCCACTTAAGAAACCAAAAGCAATAGCAGCCACACCTAAAGCGATACCAACTATACTTAATGTTTTTACTTTACCTGTAAACTCAAACTGTTCACTAAAATTAATATTGTGAGTTCCCATTTATATTTGCTTTACTATTGTCCTTTTTGTAATTGTTGAACATACATCACCACTTTCCAACGATCTGTTGGTGAGATTTGCGAAGCATGCGAGCCCATGTTATTTACACCGTACGTAATGGTGTGGTAAATTTTACCTGCGGTAAGATCAACCATGTTACCACCTCTAGATGATGAACCTGTTTGATAAGCAGGTACACCGCTAAATTTCTCAATTTTAACCAGGTGTCCTTGTCCATCCCCTTTTTCGCCATGGCAAGGGCTACAGAAAACGGTAAATAAGTGTTTACCCTGAGCCAAATTAACTGTATCTACCGGTAAAGGGTTAACCATACTCAAACCTGCTGCTTCATATCCTTCTTTTGTATTAGGATACTCATCATATTCTGTAAAACCTACCGGTTTAGTATGTGCAGGTGGCAACTGAGCTGTTTTACCATCTTTAAAATTTTTGTTCGGTTGATCCGGATTGTAAGCAATCGGATCATACATGTTTCTGGCGTATTCTAAACCAGTACTGCGTTTATCTTTACAAGCAGAAAAGGTAGCTGCAAAAGCGATAGCTAAAAACGCTGTGTAAACAAATTTATTCTTATTCATAGCTAATGTACTTCCTTTCATTATACTTTATTTC